>Ga0302248_1000039_pt1 | contig 141445 bp, 109 predicted proteins | sample AAG_UR_Leu_MG_FD_193528 | JGI IMG/M metagenome (GOLD analysis project Ga0302248, IMG submission 193528) | Enriched activated sludge microbial communities from anaerobic digester in WTTP, New Holstein, Wisconsin, United States - AAG_UR_Leu | ecosystem: Engineered > Bioreactor > Anaerobic >...
CGTACCAGAAGAGGGGGACGACCGCGGCGGAGTCCCCGGAGCGGTTCCAGTATACCGGCGGGACGCAGCGGTGCCGCCCAACCTGCCAGAACCCCGGGAAGGCCACGAAGTAGCGGTCCTCCCCCTGGCCGCCCCAGAAGAAGGGCAATATCGCCTTGTGCTCGGGATACCACCACACCGCGGGGAACGTCCCGAAGTAGCGCCGCCCCGCCCCTCCCCCCCAGAAGAACGGAGGGGCGTAGCCGCTATGGTCGGGCAGCGACCAGAACCAGGGGAAGGCCACGAAGTAGCGGTCATCGCCCTTGCCGCCCCAGAAGAAAGGAAGCACCGCCTTGTGCTCCGGATACCACCATACCTCCGGGAAGGCCACGAAGTGGCGCGCCCCGGCCCTGCCGCCCCAGAAGAACGGCAGGGCCGCGCCGCGGTGCCCGCCGGACAGGGACCAGAACCAGGGGAAGGCCACGAAATAGGCGTCGTCCCCCCGGCCGCCCCAGAAGAAGGGCAGCACGGCCTTGTTGTCCCGGAACCACCACACCTCCGGGAAGGCCACGAAGTAGCGGTCGCCGGGCTGCCCGCCCCACAGGAACGGCAGGATCCGATGCTCGTCGTAGCGGTAGTCGAACTGGGCCCACGGCCAGAGCACGTTGTACTCGTGCTTCTGCTCGTCGAGGCCGTAGACCGACCACAGCGGGCGCAGCGCCAGGTGATCGGGGGTCTTCTCGAAAGACGGCCACATGACGGACAGGTTGGGTTCTTGATAATAGGCCAGCGGCCAGACGTTGGCGCGCTCGCCCCGGGTGTTGACCGGCCCGGTGTAGAACGGCGTGCCCTTGGCGTAGGTGCTCTTGCAGCCGCCGGCCGCCACGGCGGCGGCGAGCAGCAGAGCACCCCAGATAGCGATCCGTACCGGCATGGACGACTCCTTCGCGAAACCGCCCTTCGCGATGCTACCTGCCGATCTCGTCGACCACGATCGCCGGCTTGCGGGAGGCGGCGAAACTCCGCGCCTCGCGCTCGACGGCATCGACCAGGGCCCTGAGCCTCATCCCGGGGTCCACCCCGTACTTCCGGCCGCTGTCGTATCGCGCCCAGCCCGGATCGACCGTCAGGAAGCGCTCGTGCTCGTCCAGGTTCAGATCGATGGTCCGGGCCGTTCCGGTGGCCAGGTCGGTCAGCGTGTACCTGGCCAGGCGGTTCTCGGGGTGGTGAACGCTGTGGTGGCGGTAGCGCCCCTGCTCGAAGCGCAGGAAGAAGGCGAATCCGGCCTCGCGGGCCGCCGCCGGGGTGCCGTCCGGGCCGAGGGCCCTGACCTCCTCGAAGATCCGGCGCTGCCGGAGGCCGGCGGCCAGGGTCTTCTGGTCGATATCCAGGAAGCTCCCCGGGGCGCTGACCGCGTCGACCAGGGCGATCCGGCCTCCGACCGGCTTGTCCGCCGGCAGGATGTCGCCCAACGCGGGAGCCAGGCGCTTCTCGTAGCCGGCCAGTTCGCTCTGGCTCGGGCCGGCGCTGCAGCCGGCGACCGCGACGACGGCCAGCGCCGCGACGGTCATACCGCACAAGCCTGCGGGGGACAACCTCCTGCCGGGATTCATATCGACCTCCTCAGCCTCCGTCCGCCGTCCTGAGTTCAGCGCGCGTTGATGACTGTGCTCTTGTTGATCCCGTAGATCCGCTGGTTGGCCTGGACCGCAAGGTTCTCCTGAGCCGCGGCCTGGCCCTCGAGGTCTTCGGCCTGGGCGATCTGTCCGGCCGCCCGGTACTGCTTGGCCGCTTCCCGGGCCTTGCTGGCGGCCTCTCCGGCGACTCTGCGGGCCTCTTCCAGCTTGGCCAGGCAGGCGTCCCGCCTGCCCTGCTGCTTGTACAGGTAATCCGCCTCGGCGATCAGCCCGGCGGCGCCACTGCCGAAGACGGGGACCCGGGACGGGCCCGGCCTCTTCCTGCCGCCGCCACCGCAGGACACGGCCATGGCGATGATGACCACCAGCAACAGCGCCCCGAGACCGCAGGCGATGCCTATGAGCTGTCCGCGGGTGAGCCTGGTGTACCAGGGCAGCCCGGCCCGGGCGCTGATCCTCTGGCTGACGCGCCTGGTGGCGGATGTGCGCCCCGGCCCGGCCGACCTGTCGGCCTTCGGAGCCGGCTCCGCCTTCGCGGCGGACTTGGCGGCCTGCGCCGGCCTGGCCGCGGCGGCCGGGGCCGGAGCCGCGCCACCGGCCAGCCGGGCGGACTTGGACTTGGCCGGAATCACCCGGCTCGAAGACTTGGCGCCGGCCACGGGACGCGCCACCGGCACGGCGACCGGAACGGGCGTCGGCGTCCTGGCGGCCCCGGGCGGCCCGGCCTCCCGGCCGCCGCCCTTCATCACCTTGGCCGCGCAGGGCGAGCAGTAGCGCCGACCGTCCGGATCCTCGATGGCCCCGCGGCCGAGGGCCGCGTCGGCCACCTGGAACCCGCAGGAGGCGCAGGGGCGCGAGGCGGGGGCAGTCACGCGGTCTTCTCCGGAAGAACCCGCACCCGCCCGCGTTCGACGACCAGCCGTCCGGCGGCGTAGAGGCGCACCGCCTCGGGGAATATCTCCCGCTCGGCAGCCTGGACCCGCTCCGCCAGCGCGTCGGGGGTGTCGTCGCCGCGGACCTCGACGGCCTTCTGGAGGACGATCGGGCCGTGGTCGTACTCGTTGTCCACGAAGTGCACGGTGGCTCCGGTCACCCGGCAGCCGTGCTCCAGGACCGCCTCGTGGACGAAGTGGCCGTACATTCCCCGGCCACCGAAGGCCGGCAGCAGCGCGGGATGGACGTTCATCACCCGGTTGGCCCAAGCCGCGGGCACGCCGAGCTTGACCATGAAGCCGGCCAGGCAGATCAGCTCCGCCCCCGACTTCTCCACTGCGGCGAAAACCGCGGCGGCAAACTCCTTCTCGGAGGCGAAGTCACGGGGGCGGACCACCTCGGCCGGAATGCCGGCTTTCCTGGCCCGCTCCATTCCGAAGGCGTCCCGCCGGCTGGAGATCACCAGCACGATCTCGACCGGCAGTTGACCGGCGGCGGCCAGATCGATGAAGTTCTGGAGCGTCGTGCCGCCCCCGGAGAGGAGCACGGCGAGGCGCAGGCGCCGGGCCGCGCTCACCGCACCGCCTCAACCCGGACTTCGACGGTCTCGGGCTTGGCCCCGTCCAGGACATTGACCGCAAGCTCCCGGCTGAGTGTCTGCTCCTTGACGTATTCGGGGTCGCCCCGGACCGCCGCGACCACTTCGGGACAGCCGGCCACCGTCGTCCGGATGCGCTGCTCGTACTTGAGGTTGAGCTCCTTGCGGGCGTTCTGGATGGCGACCACCACCTCCTGGCGCAGGCACTCGGCACGCAGCTCCGGAGTGATCCGGGCGTCGAGCGCGACCACCGCCTGGGCGTCGTCCGCCGCGGCGAAGCCCTCGCGGGCGCGGACCCGCAGCTCCACGTCCTCGGGCAGGAGCTCGGCAGCCTGGCCCTCGACCTGCACGACAATCTTCCCGGAGGCGCGCAGCTCGCGGCGCAGCTCGCCGCCGTCGCGCTTGGCCAGCTCCCCGCGGATCTTCTGGGCAAGCTTGCCGAACTTGGGCCCCACGCTCTTGAAGTTGGGGACCACCTCGAACTGGACGTACTCCTCGGGCCGGGCCTCGAGGTGCAGGCGCTTGACGTTGAGCTCCTCCTCGACGAGCCGGGAGAGCGCCAGCAACTCCTCGGCGCGAGCCGCATCGGCCAGGACCACCACGGCTTCGCCCAGCGGCTGACGGTTCTTGATCTTGGCCCCGGCGCGGGCGGCGCGGCCCAGCGAGACCACGTCGCGGGCCAGATCCATCCGGCGCGAGAGCGGCTCGTCCACCGCCGATGAGTCGGCCGCCGGCCAGTCGCAGAGGTGCACGCTCTCCGGGCTCTTGGCCTCGGGCCATTGCGAGCGCACCAGGTTCTGGTAGAGCTCCTCGGCCAGGAACGGCGTGAAGGGCGCAATCAGCCCGGCCGTCGTGGCCAGGCTCTCGTAGAGCGTCCAGTAGGCATCGGCCTTGTCCTGGTCGAAGCCGGATTTCCAGAATCGGTCGCGGTTCCGGCGGACGTACCAGTTGGACAGGCTCTCGGCCAGTGCGCTGAGCTTGCTGGCCGCGCCGAAGACGTCGTAGGCCTCGAGCGCGTCGGTGACGCCCCGGGCCGCGAGGTTGAGCTCCGAGAGCATCCAGCGGTCGATTTCGGCGCGCTGGCTGGCCGGGCGCCAGAGCTTCCCACCCTTGAACGACCCGCCGAACCCCGGGAACCGCCCCACCCCGTCGGCCGGCGAGAAGCCGTCGATGTTGGCATAGATGGTGAAGAAGGAATAGACGTTGAAGAGCTTCAGCAGGAACTCGCGCTGGGCCGCGCCCACCGCCTCCTTGAAGAAGCGGGTGTTAACCCACGGGGCGTTGGCGCTGTAGAAGTACCAGCGCATGGCGTCGGCGCCGTTGGCGTCGAATATCTCCCAGGGATCCAGGTAGTTCCCCTTGGACTTCGACATCTTGAAGCCCTTCTCGTCGCAGACGTGGCCGAGGACCACGCAGGTCTTGAAGGGATGCGGGTACTCCTTCTCCTGGAGCAGCGTGCTGATGGCGAGCAATGTGTAGAACCACCCGCGGGTCTGATCGATGGCCTCGCTGATGAAGTCCGCCGGGAAGGCCGCCTTGAAGGCCTCCGGGTTGCGGTGCGGCGCGCCGTGCTGGGCGAAGGGCATGGCTCCGGCATCGAACCAGCAGTCCACCACCTCGCTGGTCCGGTACATGGCCCCGCCGCACTGCGGGCACTTGATCGCGTACTCGTCGATCAGCGGCTTGTGCGGATCGAGGTCCGCCGGGACCTCCGAGTTCCTCGAGCGCAGCTCGGCCACCGAGGCCACCGAGTCCTGCGTTCCGCAGGTCTCACAGACCCAGATGTTGAGCGGCGTCCCCCAGTAGCGCTCGCGGCTCACCGCCCAGTCGATGTTGTTGCGGAGCCACTCGCCGAACCGGCCCTCCTTGATGTGGCCGGGCAGCCAGTTGATGGCCGCGTTGTTGGCCAGCATCTTATCGGCCACGGCGGTGGTCTTGATGTACCAGCTGGCCCGGGCGTAGTAGATCAGCGGCGAGTCGCAGCGCCAGCAGAACGGGTAGTTGTGCTTGTACTGCTCGCGGCGGAAGAGCAGCCCGCGTTCGTTGAGGTCCCGGCAGATGTCCTTGTCGGCATCCTTTACGAACTTGCCGGCGAAGGGCCCGGTCTCCGGGGTCAGGCAGCCGCCGGCGTCGACCAGCTGGATGACCGGCAGTCCGTGGGCTCGGCCGACCCGGTAGTCGTCCTCGCCGAAGGCCGGGGCCATGTGCACGATGCCGGTGCCGTCCTCGAGGCTGACGAAGTCGCCGGCCACCACGTAATGGCAGCGCTCCTTGGGTTTGGCGTAGTCGAAGAGCGGGACGTATTCGCGGTTGAGCAGCTCCCGGCCCTTCACGGTCTTCTCGACCGCGAAGTCCTTCTCGTGGGCCAGGACCTTCTCGACCAGCGCGGCGGCCAGGATCAACCGCTCGCCGCTCGCCATCCGGACGTAGACGTAGTCGAGCTCGGCGCCGACGGCCAGCGCGGCGTTCGAGAGCAGAGTCCAGGGCGTGGTGGTCCAGGCCAGAAAGCTGGTATTCTCCTCGTCGCGGCACCGGAACCGCACGTAGACAGAGGGGTCGACGACCTCCTTGTAGCCCTGTGCGACTTCATGGCTCGACAGCGGCGTGCCGCAGCGCGGGCAGTACGGGACGATCTTGTGGCCCTTATAGAGCAGGCCCTTCTTCCAGATCTCCTTCAGCGCCCACCAGACGCTTTCCACGTACTCCTTGTGGTAGGTGACGTAGGCGTTCTCGAGGTCCAGCCAGAAGCCCAGGCGCCTGGTCATCTTCTCCCAGTCGCCCTTGTAGCGCCATACCGACTCGCGGCAGCGCTGGACGAACTTCTCTACGCCGAACTCCTCGATCTGCTTCTTCCCGGAAATGCCCAGTTCCTTCTCGACCTCGATCTCCACCGGCAGGCCGTGGGTGTCCCAACCCGCCTTGCGTGGCACCCGGAAGCCGCGCATGGTCTTGTAGCGAGGGAAGAGGTCCTTGATGGTGCGGGTCAGGACATGGCCGGGGTGCGGCCGGCCGTTGGCGGTCGGCGGCCCCTCGTAGAAGACGAAGGTCGGCCCGCCCTCGCGAAGCTTCAGGCTCTTGTCGAAGATCCCCTGGCGATCCCAGAAGTCGCCGACGGCCTTCTCTGCCGCGGGGAAGTCGAATTTGGCGGGCACGTCGCGGAACTTGGGCATGGCCTCTCCAGAGCTGCAGCCAAAGAACTGACGGCCGGAAACAACTGTCCGGCCGTCGCTTGAATCCATGCCCGTGATTCTACGCCGCGCCCCGTGCGGATGCAAGGAAACGGCGGGGCGCAGGGACCTCCCCCGAGCACTACTTGGCGCTGCGCGGCGTGACCGTCACCGACGTCTTGTACTCCCCGGTGCTCTGGCCGGCTCCGCGCCCCTCGAATGCTATGCCCAGGAAGAGCTCGCCTTCGCCCTCGGCGCTGAAGCTCTTCGATCCGCCGATCAGGAAAGGCTTGCCTCCGGAGCCCACCCGGCCAACCAGCGCCATCCCCGGAAGGTTGGCGGCGCCCACCGTCCCGAAGCGCTCCTGGTTGCCATCCGGTCCGCAGGTCTCCCCCCAGTTGCGGAAGGTGATGGAACCGCTGGCCCGGATCGCCACCCGGTCGCCCGCCTTGACACGCAGGCCGGTCCCCACCATGCCGCCCATAGTGTGCTGACCGGTCACCTTGACCGTCCTGCTCATGGCCTCGGCGCGGGCCAGCGTGGCGGAGACCACGTCCTCCCGCGGGATGGCCAGGCTCCCGTAGCGGGTGCGGAGCTCGAAGCGTTCGACCTTGATCACGCCGCGGATGGTGAAGCGCTTGGTCACCAGCTCGTCCTCGTCGCCGCCGAGCGGGGCCTCCTCGGACTCGGCCTCCTCCTCCCCGCCGCGCTCGACCTCGGCGAGGATCTTCTCGACGCGATTGCGGACCTCCGCGTCGGGGTGCTTGAGGGACTCCTGGAGCTGACCGACGGCCACCGGTCCGAGCTTGCAGAGCTCGTCGAAGGCCTTCTCGCGGTCGTCGAAGTTGGGGGCACCCAGCTGCTTGATCAGCGCGGCGACCTTCTCGCGGGCGGCCTTGTCAGAACTCCTGGCCACCCTGATCCTGATGACCTCGGCGGCCGGCACCGTCACCTCGCCGTAGGCCGTCTTGATGGCCACCTCCTTGATGCCGGACTCCCCGACCACCCGGGAGCCATCGGCCAGGACGAAGACCGCCTGGGACTTGCTCTCCTCCGCCTTCGGCGGGGCCGCGCCCTCGCCGGCCAGTCCGTACGCGGCGGAGGCCGCCAGGAACAATGCGGCGGCGCAGCAGCGCCAGAGAATGGGGATAGTTCCCGGAACGTTCATGTCTGATTCTCCTCAAACCATGGGCCATTTCGCCAGTCGGCACGACCTGCCGAACGTCAGGACCCCTCCGGCCGTTCGGCCCTTTCCGCGGCGAGTGTAAGGAGCGGCACTCGGCGTGTCAAGCCGCGCGAAGGCTATCCTGCCGCTTCCTGTGGTTTACAGAATGCACCAGTGCAATAGAATAAAGTATAGAATCCCCGAAACCGGACGCCGCCGATCCACGTCCAATGAAATCAAAGGAGATCCAGATGGGGCTGCTCAGCGCCTGCCGCACCTTCGGCAGACTTCACGCCGCCAAGCGCGACTTCGACCGGGGCAAGAGGGAACACCCGCTAACCTACCTCTTCTGGGAGACCACCCTGGGCTGCAACCTGACCTGCCGCCACTGCGGCTCGCGCTGTTCGCCGGAACAGGGGCAGAAGACCGACCTGCCGGGCAGCGAGGTTCGGCGGATCTTCCGGGAGATCTCCGAGGACTTCAACCCGAAGAAGATCACCATCGCCGTGACCGGTGGCGAACCGCTGGTCCGCAAGGACGTCTTTGAGGTCATGCGGGAGGCGCACGACCTGGGCTTCTTCTGGGGCATGGTGACCAACGCCGTGCTCATCACCGAGAAGACCGTCCGGGAGATGGAGCGCGCCGGGATGGACACCGTCTCGATCTCCATCGACGGCGACGAGCGCTCCCACGCCATCCTGCGCGGCTCGGTCGAGAACTACGAGAAGGCCATGCGCGGCCTGCGCCTGCTCGTGGCCCGCGCGAAGTTCCTGGAGTGCGTGCAGGTCACCAGCGTCATCGGCGGGCACAACATCGCCGACCTGGAGCAGATGTACGAGCGCTTCGCCTCCATGGGCGTGGGCGAGTGGCGACTGCTGATGATCGACCCCATAGGCCGGATGCTCGACCCCGAGAACCGCGAACTGCTGCTCACCGGGGAACAGCTCGGCCGGCTGCTGGAGTTCGTGGCCGCGAAACGCAAGTCCGGCCCCATGCCCATCACCTTCGAGGAGTCCGGCTTCCTTGGCCTCAAGCACGAGGGCGCGGTGCGCGGCTACTACTTCCACTGCCCGGCGGGCATCAACATCGGCAGCATCCTCCACGACGGCAAGATATCCGCCTGCCCGTCGCTGGAGCGCCGCATGGTCGAGGGCGACGCCCGGACCGAGCGCTTCGGCAAGGTCTGGAACGAGCGGTTCACGCGCTACCGCGACCGCGAGTCGACCCGCCGCAAGGGCCCCTGCGCCCGCTGCAAGTGGTGGAGCCACTGCGAGGGAGGCTCGCTCCACCTCTGGGACTGGGACAAGAGCGAGCCGCGTCTGTGCCACTACCGGATGCTCGACAAGGCCGGGCGCCTGTGAGAGGGATCTGAACATGCGCGTGCAGAAGATCGCAATGCTCCTCGGCGGTTGTTTCCTGGCGTCGGCCACTTTCCTGGCGGGCGAAGCCCAAGCGAAGCGGGCCGCTCCGGCCGCAGAGCCGGTGCCCCCGGCGGCCGTCCCCGCCCAGGCCGAGCGCATGGCTCCGCCGGCCGCCGACCGCATCATGGTCCGGCCCCAGCCCGTCGAACAGGTCACCGAGGAGACCAAGAGGGAGGTCGCCAGGCTGGTCGCCGACTACTTCACTACGCTCCAGGCGGCCTCGGCCACGCCCGAGGACAAGGCCCGGGTGGACAAGCTGGTCCGGGAACTGGCCTCCGAGGACTGGGCCACGCGCGAGAACGCATCCAGGGAACTGGTCAAGCTGGGCCGAACCGCCCTGCCGGCGCTGCGCGAGGCCGCCAGGTCCAAGGACGTCGAGGTCGCGACCCGGGCCGGTGACGCCCTGAAGTCCGTGGAAGCCGCGACGGCCAAGCCGATCTTCGACGCCCTCCGGAAGTATCCGCAGACCGTCTGGGTGGTCGTCCAGGGGCAGATCGACTCGACCCGCGACGAGTGGAACAAGGCCCGCGATGCCGCCGCCGCCGCCGAGAAGGCCGGCAGGAAGGACGAGGCCGAGAAGCTCGGGGCCGAGGTCCGGCGCCTGGGCGGGCGGATCAGCGACCTCGACAGGCTCTACTGGATCGTCCAGAACTACACGCGGTACGACCGCTGAGCGGGAAGGGAGTGCTGAGATGGCGGCGATGATCGGCCGGGGCAAGAGCTGGCTGTGGTGGCTGGCCGGACTTCTCTGCGCCGCGCTCTTCGGGCGTGTTGGTGCGGCGGAGGAACCGGTCCAGGCGCTATACGGCGTGCGGGTCGAACCCGGCTTCGTCGGACCGGGCGACCCCAGTACCCCGATGCCCCCGCCTCCTTCCCAGCTGGACGTCAATCTGCGCCAGAGGGCCAACCAGCTCATCGACGAGTATCTTGCGGCCCAGACCGAGGCTGCGCCCGCCGGCGAGCTGCAGGCCCGCATAGAGCGGCTCGTCAAGGATCTGGGGGCCGACGACTGGGGCACACGGGAGAAGGCCCAGAAGGAACTGGTGAGCATCGGCAGGCCCGCGCTGGCCGCCCTGAAGGCGGCCGCCGGCAGCAAGGACCCCGAAATCGCCCAGCGTTCGACGGCCGCGATCGCGCAGATCGATGGCGCCGGGAACTCGGTCGACCAACTGCGCGCCATTGGGCCGCTGGCCCGAACGGTCGTGCAGGAGCGCCTAGCCGCCGAGCGCAAGGCGGTCACCGGCAGGGCCGGCGGGGCCGGCGAGGCGGAGCTGGCCGGCAGGAAGGACGAGGCCGAGAAACTGCGGGCCGAGGCTAAGAAGGCCCAGGCCAACGCCGCCCTGCTGGTCAAGCTCACTGAGCTCCTGACCCAGCCGGCGCGCGGGCCGGAGCCGGTGATGATGCCTTTCGGAGTCAAGATGAGGGTCATCGAGCGCGACTAGGACAGCGGTCGCTGCTCGGCACTGGGAGGGTGGCAGATGGCCAGGATGATGGGGCGTTTCGGCAGTTGGATCTGGTGGCTGGCCGGCGTGTGCCTGGCATTCGTCTTCGGGCGCAGCTCCTCGGCCATGGAGGCCCAGGCCCTCTACGGCGTGCCCGTCAGGCCGCCGGAGCGTGTTTCACCGGATCTGACCGATGAGCAGAGGAAGAAGATCGACGGGCTGATCGACGCCTATCTGGCTTCCCAGGACAACCCTCCGAAGCCGACCGCCGAGCAGCAGGCCAAGATCGATCAGTACATCAAGGACTGGGAGTCCAAGGAATTCGCCACCCGGGAGGCGGCTTCGGCGGAGCTGGTCAAGATCGGCATCCCCGCCCTCCCCTCCATCCGCAAAGTCCTGGACAGCAAGGATCCCGAGGTCGCCTGGCGGGCCAAGGCGGCCGTCGAGAAGATCGGCGACGGTCCGGAGGTTGAGGGGCTGCGCGGCCTGGGCTGGCCGGCCCAGCGCGCGGTCAGAGAGCGTTCAGTCAAGGACCGCAAGGCCATGACCGAGAAGGCCTCCGCGGCCGGCGAAGCCGAGCAGGCCGGCAAGAAGGAGGAGGCCGAAAAGCTCCGCGCGGAAGCCAAGACCCTCAAGGGCCGCATAGACGCTCTCGACAGACTGGCCGCCAAGGTCGCCCCGCTCCGCCTCGATCCCGGAACGCACATGAAGGAGATGGTGGCCCCCGATCCCAGGCCGGTTCCGCCCGATCCGCCACCACCGCCTCCCAACTTCCGGAGATAGGCGCGAGCCGTGCGCATAGCCCTGATCGGCGCCGAGGTCGAGGAGAACCTGGCCGTCGCTTACATCCGCGGCGCGCTGGAGTCCGCCGGGCACCTCGTCCGCCAGGTCCCCTTCAACGCCCCCGAGGACGCCGAGGGCGTCGCCCGGGAGCTGGCCGCATCGGGCGCGGAGCTGGCCGGCATGTCCATGGTCTTCACGCGCCGGGCCAGGCAGTTCGCGGACCTGGCCGCCCGGGCCCGCGAGCTGGGCTTCTCCGGGCACATCATCGCCGGCGGGCACTTCGCGGCCTTCAACGCCGAACAGATCCTGCGCGACATCCCGGCCATTGACTCCGTCGGCGTCGGCGAGGGCGAAGGCCTGATGTGCCGGCTGGCCGCGGATCTCCCCCGGCTGGAAACGGTCCCGGGCCTGGTTTGGCGGGGCCCCGAAGGCCGGATCGTCCGCAACCCGCCGGCGCCCAAGCCGGCCGACCTTGACTCCCTGCCCGAGCCGGTCCGCAGGGTGCCGTTCGACACCTATCTGGGCCTGTCCCTGGCGAACATCGTCGGCTCGCGCGGCTGCACCCATGCCTGCGCCTTCTGCTCCATAGCCGCCTGGCACAAGCTCTGCGGCGGCGCGCGCTTCCGGCTGCGCTCGGTCCCCAACCTCGCCGCGGAGATGGCCAACCTCTACCGCCGCGGAGTGCGCATCTTCAACTTCCACGACGACAACTTCATCCTGGGCAGCATGGCGGCCACGCTGGAGCGCGCGCGGGAGCTCGCCGCTGCGCTGGCCGCGCAGGGCGTCGGGCGGATCGCCATCGCCATCAAGGCGCGCCCCGACACGGTGGACGAGGAGCTCTTCCGCGAGCTCAAGGCCCTGGGCCTTTTCCGGGTCTTCCTGGGCATCGAAGCCGGAGCGCCCGACTCCCTGCGCGAGCTGGGCCGGCGCCAGAGCGTCGACGACAACGAGCGCTCCCTCACGATCGTCAACCGCCTGGACGTCCACACCTGCTTCAACCTGCTCATGCTCAACCCGGATTCGACACTGGAGGACTTCGCGGCCAACGTGGAATTCCTCCGCCGGCACCCGGACAACGCCATGAACTTCTGCCGGACCGAGATCTACGCCGGAACTCCGCTGGAGGCCCGCCTGCGCGCGTCCGGACGGCTGCTCGACGACTACTGGGGCTACGACTATCGGATATCCGAGCCGGGCGCCCAGGGGATCTTCGAGGCGGTCTATCCGGCGTTCCGGGAGCGCTGCTTCGGGACCTGCGGGGTCCACTGCCTGGCCATGACCGTCGATTACCAGCACCAGCTGCTGGCCCACTTCTTCGGAACCGATCCCGCGCTGCGCGCACGGGTCAAGGGCTACATCCGCGAGGTTAACCTGAACACCGTGCGCCACCTCGAGACCGGGGTGGCCGCCGTGCGCTCCGGGTGGGCCTCGCCGGCTGCCCGCACGGAATTCGGGCAGGACCTGGCCCGGCGCGTATCGTCCGACGATGCGCGACTGTACTCGTCGGGGCAGAAGATCGCGGGAGAGATACTCGCGGCCGCCGAGGCCGCACAAGCTCGCGTTTGGGAACGGGCGGCGGCGGGCTGAACGCCCGCGCGCAGGACAAAGGAGAGACGCGGATGTCCAGAGTCATCGGCAGAACCAAGAGCTGGGTGTGGTGGATAGCCGGAACGCTGTGCGCTCTGATCTTCGGAGCGGCGGCCAGGGCTGGCGAGATGGCGGCCAGGTACGGGGTGCCGGCTCGCCCGGCCCCGCCGGTCGAAAGCCCGGAGGTCACCGACGGGCAGCAGCAGAAGGTGGAGAAGCTGCTGGACGACTACCTGGCGCCCCCGGCCGCCGGCACGCCTTCCGCCGAGCAGAAAGCCGCGGTCGAGAAACTGCTCAAGGACTTCTCCTCCGCTGACTTCAAGACCCGCGAGGATGCCTCCGCCCAGGCCGCCAAGCAGGGAACGGCGGCTCTGGGCCTTCTGAGGGAGGCGGCCAAGGCCAAGGATCCCGAAGTGGCCTCCCGGGCCGAAGCGGCGGCCGCCGCCATCGAGAACAGCGCCCGGCAGGTCATCGTCGATGAGCTCCGGAAGATCCAGGGCGCCGCCCTCCAGGTTCTGAACCAGAAGATCGCCGAGTCCCGGGACCTCCAGGTCATGGCCAACGCTAACGCCGCTGCGGCCGACAAGGCGGGCAACGCCGCCGAAGCCGCCAAGGCCCGCGAGGAGGCTGCCAGACAGGCGGCGCGCACCACGACGCTGTCCGCCCTCAGCGCCCAGATCCAGCCGGTCCGCAAGGGCGGCGGCGGGATGGTGCCGGTCTACGGCATCCGGCCGCAGCTCGAACGCGACTAGCGACGGATCCGGACTCGGAAGTTGCGGCCGCCGAGGCGGTCTCCGCCGCGGAGAAGCGCACCCAGGCCGACGGAACGACCCGGCGCGCAAGGAGTTGCCCAGACGCATCTGGCGGTACAGCCTGCTCATCGGACTGATGGCCCGCCGGGGCCCCAGGCGCAGGGCCGGCGGCAGGATCAAGGCCCCGTACGGCGTTTGGCCGGTTGCTGACACCCCGCCGGCGAAGTAAGATCGTCCCCGGGGACATTCCCCGGACAGCGAGGCGCGGCAGGCTCTGCCGCCGAGACCAGGAAAGAGGAGGGAGCGCGAGATGGCCACGATGTTGGGACAAACCAAGAGCTGGGTGTGGTGGTTGGCCGGGGCCCTGTGCGCCATGGTCTTCAGCGCCGCGGCCAAGGCCGGCGAAATGGTCGCCAAGTACGGGGTGCGGCCCATCCGCCCGCCGATCGACAACCCGGCGATCACCGACGAGCAGAAGCAGAAGGTCGAGAAGCTGCTCGCCGACTACCTGACGCCCCCGGCGGCCGGGGAACCCGCCGCCGAGCTCAAGGCGACGGTCGAGAAGCTCGTCAAGGACTTCGCCTCGGCGGACTTCAAGACCCGCGAGGATGCCTCCGTGCAGGCCGCCAAGCAGGGGCCGGCGGCGCTCGGGCTCTTCCGCGAAGCGGCCAAGTCCAAGGACCCCGAAGTGGCCTCCCGCGCCGGAGCCGCGGCGGCCGCCATCGAGAACGCCGCGCGCCTGACCACCGTCGAGGAGCTGAAGAAGGTCCAGGCGGCCGCTTCCCAGGTGATCTTCCAGAAGCTGGCCGAGTCCCGCGCCGCCCAGGCCAAGGCCAACGAGGCCGCCGCCGCTGCCGACAAGGCCGGCAACGCCGACGAGGCCGCCAAGGCCAGGGCCGAGGCCGCCAAGTGCGCCGAACGCACCAACGCCCTCTCCTCCCTTCAGCGCCAGATCATGCCAGCCGCGATCGGGACCGGACCGGGCGGCGGCGCCGTGGCTCTGTACGGCGTCCGCGCCCCCGAGCCAATCGATTAACTGCAGTCGCGACCACGGAGCGGGGAGACCGCGGCGGGAGCCGCCGTCTCCCCGCGTCTTTTCGGGGCCCCGGCTGGGATCGACCATGCGCGCATATACCATCCGGGATACTACCGTCTTTTCGGCGGAGAATCGCCGATTTCGCGCGCAGATTCCCCGGTGCGGGCAGCGGGAACCGCGCCGAACCGGCGTTTCGCGCGGCTCCTCGCCGGCAAATCACCGATTCACGGCCGAACACCCGCGCGCCGCGCGGCGGTTTTGAAAGGTTGTGGACGTGCCGTCAAGCAAAAAATTTCCGCGCCGCGGAGCGACTGTGCGGCGATCGTGCGGCGCGCTTTTCTTTTTCGTTGACACCCATCGGCCCGCCGCTATAAGTGCCCATCGTTCGCGATGACGCAAGTGTTCAGTGCAGTTCGTGCTGTCTGTGAAGTGCGAGCCCAAACGGTCGTTCGCGGGGCGATGCGGTCGGCCGGTCGGAGGCGGTAAAGAGAGACATCCTAGGGGGGCGCTTCGGGGGATCACCGCAGTCGATCCCATCGAAGGCCGGTCGCGGGGGGGCGCCGGTGTCCAATCTGACGGCCAGTCAATGGCAGTCTGTGCTAGCTGAAATTGCCAGGGAGATATCCCCGGGCAGTTTCCAGACATGGTTCAGGAACATTGAGCTGATCTCCATCGACGGCGCCCGCGTCGAACTGGGCGTTCCCAACGTCTTCATGCGCGAGTGGATCCGCGAGCATTACCTCCGAGCCATCGTCCGCGCCCTCAAAACCGTCACCGGCGATGAGCCCGAGGTGAGCATCGGCATCTCCCCGCGCCTCTTCCGCAGCGTCCGCCAGGAGCAGGACCGGGAGGCGGGGCTCCCCGTCTCCGGCCCGCTGGCCGCCAACGGCGGAGGCCCGGCGGCACCCGCCGAGGCTCCCGCCGCCGCCGCGTGGGGAGCCCGGCTGAACCGCGAGATGGCGCTCGACGCGCTGGTGGTCGGCGACGCCAACCGCCTGGCCGTTGACGCCGCCAGGGCGGTGGTCGAGAGCCCGGGGTCAAGCTACAACCCGCTCTTCGTCCACGGCGCTCCCGGCACGGGCAAGACTCACCTGCTGCAGGCCGTCTGCCACGAGATGCGCGCGGCCCGGCCCGGCGCGGCGGTCCTGTACCTGTCCTGCGAGGAGTTCACCAACGGCTACATCGCTGCGGTCCAGCGCGCCGACCTCCCGGCCTTCCGCAACCGCTGCCGGGGCGCGGACTGCCTGGTGGTCGATGACATCCAGTTCCTGGAGGCCAAGGAGCACACCCAGGAGGAGTTCTTCCACACCTTCGACGCCCTGATCCACGCCGGGCGCCAGGTGGTCCTGGCCGGCGACCGCCACCCCCGGGAGATCAGCCGCCTCAGCGAGAAGCTGCGCACGCGCTTCATCGGCGGGCTGGTGGCCCAGATCGGCGCCCCGGACTTCGAGACCGGCCTGGCCATCGTCCGCGCCAAGGCGGCCAGGCGCAGGCTGGAGATCGGCGCCGAAGTCATGGAACTGGTCGCCCGGCGCTTCTCCGGCTCGGTCCGGGAGATCGAGGGCGCGGTGGCCATGCTGGCCGCGGCCGCCCGGGCCGACGGCCGGGCCCCCGACGCGGCCCGCGCGCGCACGGTCCTCCGGCAGCTGGCCGCCCTGTCCAGCGGTCCCCCGGGAATTGAAGACATACTCAAGGTGGTCTGCCGCCGGTACAACGTGTCCTCCGACGAGGTCCGCTCGGCCAGCCGCTGCCGCAGGGTGATGCTGCCCCGGCAGCTGGCTATGTACCTGGCCCGCCGCCACACCGGCATGAGCCTGGCCGACGTCGGCCGCGAGTTCAGCAACCGCGACCACGCCACGGTGCTCTACGCCGAGCGCAAGGCCTCCGAGATGATCGAGCGGGACTCCGCGCTGTGCGCCGCCGTGGACGAGATGGCGGCCGAGATCAAGGGCGGCTGACCGGGGTTTCTGCCCCGCTTCTCTCTGCCATAGCGATAGCCCCAGCCAACTCTTAGGATGTCACGGCACCGGGACCACGTCCCGTGGCGTCAATAGCTTCGCGCCCGCTCCCGCCCGGAGAGGGCCCTAGCGGCGCCCGCCTCCAGCGCGCTCATCTCGAGGTTCCCGGGGAAGACCATCACCGGAGCGAGGAACCCGACCCGCCGGCTGATGGCGGCCACCAGCTTCTTCGAGCGGGCCATGGCGCCGGCAAGCACTATGGCCCGGGGCGCGCGGCCCAGCGCCGCGGTTGCCCCGGCGATGGACCGGCTGATACCGTAGACCAGCGCATCGAAAACCAGCCGCGCCCTGCCCTCCCCCTTCGCACTCCGGGCCAGGGTCTCGATCAGACTGTTGGTCCCGAGGTGGGCCACCAGCCCGCCCCGGCCGGTGATCAACTTCTTCAGTTCGTCCGGACCGTACCTTCCGGAGAGGACCAGGCGCACCAGGTCGCCGGCCGGCAGAGTCCCGGCGCGTTCGGGGGAGAACGGGCCGTCGCCGTCCAGGGCGTTATTGACCTCCACCACCCGCCCGCGCCGGTGGGCGCCCACGGAGATGCCGCCACCGAGGTGCGCGACCACCAGGTGCGCGCGCTCGTAGCTGACACCGAGGCGCTCGCAGGCCAGTCGCGCAGCGGCGCGCTGGCTGAGCGCGTGGAAGATGCTCCGGCGCCCGATCTGCGGCAGCCCGGTGAGCCGGGCCTCGGGGGCCAGCTCGTCGACCACCACCGGATCGACTATGAAGGCCGGGCAGCTAGCGCCCTTGGCCACCCGCGCAGCGAGCATCGCCCCCAGGTTGGAGGCATGCTCGCCGTATCGGGCGGCGCGGAGCTCGCGGAGCATCCGAGCGTTAACGCGGTAGGTTCCACCCGGGAGCGGTCGCAGCAGCCCGCCGCGGCCCACGACTGCCGCCAGGTCGGAGAGGCTCACACCGCGCTCGGCCAGGTACTCCTCGATGATCCCGGCGCGCAGCGGTTCCTGATCGGCCATCCGCCGGAAGCCCCGGAGCTCGGCGGCGGAGTGAGCTACGGTCCGCTCGTTGAGGAGCCTGGGGCCTTTCTTAAGTCCCGCCCCCCGCCCTGGCCCCCGGCCCCCGGCCCCTGATCCCCGCAACTCGAACACCGCCAGCTTGGTGCTGGTCGAGCCCGGGTTGATGACCAGGATGAGCCGGCGACCCGGCCCGGCCGCGCGGCGGCTCACTGTCCCGGCTTCCGTTCGTCGGCCAGCAGGCAGCACAGCGCCATGGACAGCAGCTTGGTCTCCTCGGTGTCCGAGCGGCTGGTCATGACGATGGGCGCCTTGCCGCCGATGCACACGCCCAGCACCTTGGCGTGGGCGAACATGGTCAGGGTCTTGTAGATGGTGTTGCCGGTTTCGAGCGTGGGGACCACCAGGACGTCGGCGTCCCCCTGGATGGCGCCGTCCACCCGCTTGGTCCCGGCGGCCTCGGCGCTCATGGACTCGTCCAGGGCCAGCGGCCCGGCGTAGACCGCCCCGGGCACCTCCCGGGCGCAGCGCTCGGCGACCTTGGCGGCCCGGACCGTGGCCGGCTGGTTCTCCTGGACCCGGTTGGAGGCGGCCACGAAGGCCACCTTGGGACACTTCCAGCCCAGCCGGTGCATGAACCCCACCACGTTGGCGGTGATGGCCGTCATGCGGTCGTCATCGGGGGCCACGTTGATGGCCGCATCGGTCATGGCAAAGACCCGGCCGAAGCCGGGCACCTCGAAGAGCCCCACGTGGCTGAGCGGCCGGTCCAGGCGCAGGCCGAAGTGCTTGTCGAAGTAGACCCTGAGCAGGTCGCTGGTCTGCATCAGGCCCTTCATGATTATCTGGCTCTCGCCCGAGGCCAGGCTCTCGGCCGCCAGCCGCGCCGAGGCCATCGGATCGGGCTCGTTGACGATGCGGTAGTCCGCCGGCGACTGGCCGAGCTCGCCGAGCAGCTTCCCGATGACCGGGGCTTCGCCGTAGAGGATGGGCTCGATCAGCCCCTCCTGGCGGGCAACGACCACCGACTCGAGGCAGACGCGCTCGCCGGCCGCGGCCACCGCCAGGCGGCGCACCCGGCCGGCCTGCTTGGCCATGCTCAGGATCCGCGAGAGGTATTCCAGGGACATTCGGACTCTCCGTTCAGCCCATCCGGGCCCGCACGTACTCGACTATGTCCGCCGTGGACGTCCCCGGGCCGAAGACCCGGTCCACGCCCATCCGGGCCAGCACCGGAACGTCCTCGGCCGGGATGATCCCGCCGCCGAAGAGCAGCACGTGCTTGAGTCCCCGCTCGTCGAGCAGCTCACGCACCCGCCGGAAAATGGTCAGGTGCGCCCCGGAGAGTATGGACAGCCCCACCCCGGCGACGTCCTCCTGCAGTGCGGCCTCGGCAATGCCCTCGGGGGTCTGCCGCAGGCCCGTGTAGATGACCTCCATGCCCGCCTCGGCCAGCGCCCGGGCCACGATCTTCACGCCGCGGTCGTGGCCGTCAAGCCCCGACTTGCCGATGATCAGCCGGATGCGCCTAGCCGACGCCTGAGCTTTGACCGCAGAGGACGCGGAGAGCGCAGAGGACGGCTTGGGTTTGGCTCTGCTGTTGTTACGATGAGCACCCATTGCTGTCCTCCGCGACCTCTGCGTACCTCAGCGCCCTCTGCGTTGAAAAACGAATCCAGCCAACTCAGACCCGATCGAGTTCGTGGTACTCCCCGAAAACCTCCCTGAGCACGTCGACCATCTCGCCCAGGGTGGCGCCGGCGTGGGCGCCCTCGATGAGTGCGGGCATCACGTTCCGGTCGCCGCCGGCCGCCGCGCGCAGCCCCTCCAGAGACCGCCGGACCCTCCCGGCGTCGCGCCTGGCGCGGAGCTCGGCCAGCCGACCGCGCTGGGCCTCCTCCACGGCCGGGTCGATGCGCAGCACGGGGATGGGGTCCTCCCCGGCCGAGCCGTAGCGGTTGACGCCCACCACCACCTGCCGCCCGCTCTCTACCTCGCGCTGGAAGCGAACCGCCGAGCCGGCGATCTCCCGCCGGAAGTAGCCGTCCTCAATGGCCCGGTACATGCCCCCGAGCGACTCGATCTTCCGGAAGACCTCCTCGGCGCCGGCCTCCAGCCGGTCGGTGAGGTCCTCCAGGTAGTACGAGCCGCCCAGCGGGTCGGCCACCGCGGGGACTCCGGTCTCGTGGGCGATGATCTGCTGGGTGCGCAGGGCCAGCTGCACGGCCTCCTTGGTAGGCAGCGCGTAGCTCTCGTCCAGGCTGTTGGTGTGCAGCGACTGGGTGCCGCCGAGCACCGCGGCCAGGGCCTCGAGCGCCGTCCGGACCACGTTGTTGTAGGGTTCCTGGGCGGTCAGCGAGCAGCCCGCGGTCTGGGTGTGGAAGCGCAGCATCCAGGAGCGCGGGTCCCTGGCCTTGTAGCGGTCGCGCATCCGCCGGGCCCAGATGCGCCGGGCGGCGCGGAACTTGGCGATCTCCTCGAAGAAGTCCATGTGGGCGTCGAAGAAGAAGGACAGCCGCGGCGCGAAGGCGTCCACGTCCAGCCCGCGCTCCATCCCGGCCTCGACGTAGGCGAAGCCGTCGGCCAGGGTGAAGGCCAGCTCCTGGAGCGCGGTGGCCCCGGCCTCGCGGATGTGGTAGCCGCTGATCGAGATCGGGTACCACTGGGGCAGCTCCGCCGCGCAGAACTCGAAGGTGTCGACCACCAGGCGCATGGAGGGCGCCGGAGGGAAGATCCAGGAGTTCTGGGCGTGGTATTCCTTGAGGATGTCGTTCTGGATGGTGCCGCGGAGCTTCTTCCGGTCGATGCCCTGGCGCTCGGCCGCGGCGACGTAGAAGGCCAGCAGGACCGCCGCCGGCCCGTTGATGGTCATCGAGGTGGAGACCTCCCCCATGGAGATGTCCTCGAAGACCGTCTCCATGTCGGCGAGCGACGAGACCGCCACGCCGCAGCGGCCGACCTCCCCGAGGCAGCGCGGGTGGTCGGAGTCGTAGCCCATCAGCGTCGGGAAGTCGAAGGCCATGGACAGACCGGTCTGCCCGGCGGCCAGCAGGAAGCGGTAGCGCTCGTTGGTCTCGCGGGCCGTGCCGAAGCCGGCGAACTGGCGCATGGTCCAGAGCCGGCCGCGGTACATGCTGGCGTGGATGCCGCGGGTGAATGGAAACTGCCCGGGGAAGCCGAGCTTCTCGGCACACACCGGGGCGGCAGCGTCGGCCGGGTAGTAGAGCGGATCGAGCGGCAGGCCGCTCAGGGTGGCGCGGCGCTCGCCAGCGGGCTGGGAGGCGCTGCACGCCACCCGCCAGGCCTCCAAGGTCCGCCCGGGTGCCGGCATGGGTTCAGGATGCGTCGAGGGCCGTCTGCGGCGCTTGGCTGCTGGCTTCCTCACCGTGGGGCTCCTGGCACCGGGGCTTCCGTCCGTGGGCGAGGCTCGCTCGACCGCCGGTGGATTCTAGCCCGCCGGGGCGGAGATGCAAGGCTGGCCGTGGAAGCGGCGGTCAGCTCCCGGCGATGTCCTCCAGGAAGGACATGATCGGGAAGAGCGGGTCGCGACGCGAGGGATTGTGGCCGGAGGCGAGGAGAGAGGAAGACGTTGTGTTTGAAAGACACAGCGACGACGAACGACGAAGCATCGGGCCGCAGAACCCGCGTCCCTTCGGGTTGCGGGCGGGACTGGGCGTGTGCGGCGTTGCTCGTCGTCGCCGTATCGCTGCGGATACGGCTTCATCCTAGCGTCTTGCAGCCATCCCGGCCGCACCCGCAACGCGACTCCAGGAGGTTCTGGGATGGGTTCTAACCAAGACGCGTCTGTAAGATCGACCTGAGCATTGGACCTGACGCTGAGCCGCGAAGGCTAGACACGCTTCAACCTCCTCGCGGACCGCCCCTGATCAGCCGCCGTCAGCTTCAGCAGCTCCCCAGCCGCCTGCCACTCGGACATCTTCCCGGCCGCCACCGCAGCGGAAAGCTTGCGCAACCCGGTGCGGCAGGCGCCCTGGCATTCAGCCTCCGCGGACAGGCGCTCCATCATGGCCCGCAGGATCCGCCGGCCGGCCCGCGCCCTGCGCAGCGCCGGACCGCGCCCGCCCTCGGCAAGGTACCGGCGGTGGCTCTCGATAGCCGCGGCCAGCTCGCGGACGCCCTCGCCAGTGCGGGCGCTGGTCGCCACTATGGCCGGCTGCCAGCCTCCGCAGCCGGGGGCCTCGTGCCGGTCGCGGCCGTGGGCGCCCGGCCCGGAGACCGCCTCGCGCAGGTGTTCCACGAACGCAGCCGAGCCGCCCAGGTCGGACTTGTTGACCGCGTAGACGTCGGCGATCTCCAGGATGCCCATCTTGAGCATCTGGATGTCGTCGCCCATCCCGGGGACCAGCACCACCACCACGGTGTCGGCGAGCTCGGCCACGGCAACCTCGCCCTGCCCCGCCCCGACTGTCTCAACCATCACCGGCGAGCAACCGCAGATCGCGAGCACCCGGACGGCGGAGCTCACCGCGCGGGCCAGGCCCCCGACCGATCCGCGGCTGGCCATGCTCCGGACGAAGACGCCGGCGGCGAGCGTCTCCTCCGAGATGCGCACCCGGTCGCCGAGCACCGCTCCGCCGGTGAAGGGGCTGGTCGGGTCGATGCTCAGAATCGCCGGCCTCCGCCCCAAGCACGGGGCTTCGGCCCGGCACGCCGGCTCGCCGCCGCTGCGGGCCAACTCCCCGGCCAGGCGGTCGAGGAGCGAACTCTTGCCCGCCCCGGGCGACCCGGTGAAACCGATGACGTGACAGCCTGCCCCCGGCTCCGGATCCCGGCCCCGGGAAGCGATGGCCAGGTCCGAATCGGACTCGACAAGCGTCAGCAGCCGCGCCAGGGCTGCCCGGTCGCCGGTGCGCGCGGCGGCCATCAGGCTGTCGGACGAAGCGCTCATGACCGGAGTATCTCCCGCCGTCCGCCAGCGTCAAGCGATCCGGCGTTGCGAGACGCTTGACACCCGGCCGGTATCCGCTAGGCTTGTCTCCGAACCGGCCGGCGCCTGCTACTTGGCGCGGCCCAGTCAAGGAGCCTCCGGATGATCATCGTCGGTGAACGCATCAACGCCAGCCGCAAGCGCATAGCCCGGGCGCTGGAGGAGCGCGACGCCAAGTGGATCGCCCGCGAGGCCAAGCGCCAGGCGGCGGCCGGAGCCACCTACATCGACGTCAACGCCGGCACTTCGGTGGCCAAGGAGGTCGAGAACATATCCTGGCTGGCCGGCATCGTCGCCGGTGCGGTCGAGACGCCCATCTGCGCCGACAGCGCCAACCCCGCCGCCCTGGTCGCGGCGCTGAAGCTCAACAAGCACGGACAGCCGATGATCAACTCGATCACCGCCGAGAAGGTGCGCCTGGAGGGCATCGTCCCGCTGGTGCGCGAGTTCAGGACCAAGGTGGTGGCCCTGACCATGGACGACTCGGGCATGCCCGAGGACGTCGAGGGCCGGGTCACGGTCGCCGAGAAGCTCTTCGCCCACCTGACCAAGGCGGGCGTGCCCGCCGACGACGTCTACTTCGACGTGCTCATCCGGCCGATCTCCACCGACGTGCGCCAGGCCGGATTCTGCCTGGAGGCCGTCCGGCAGATCCGCGCCAAGTGCCCGGGCGTGCATTTCATGTGCGGCATGAGCAACGTCTCCTTCGGGCTGCCGCGAAGGAACCTGCTCAACAAGACCTTCCTGACCCTGCTCATGTCCGCGGGGCAGGACGGCGCCATCCTCGACCCCACCGAGGAGGGCATCATGGCCGCGGTCTACGCCACGCAGGCGCTGCTGGGGCAGGACGAGTACTGCATGGAATACATCGGCGCCGAGCGCGACGGCCGGCTGGGCGCCGCCGAGGAGCCCGCCGCATCCGCCCCCCCGAAGAAGGCCTGAGGCTGCCGCCATGATGTGCGAAGGCTGCAAAAAACACCAGGCGACGATCCACCTCACCGAGATCGTCAACAACACCAAGAAGGAAGTCCACCTCTGCGAGCACTGCGCCGAGAAGCAGGGGCTGGTCAAGCAGCAGATGTCGATCGCCGACTTCCTGGCCGGGCTGGCCTCCGGGGGAACCCAGGCCGCCAAGCAGAAGCTGCCGGACGTGCGCTGTCCGTCGTGCAAGATGTCCCTGGCCGAGTTCCAGGCCGGCGGGCGCTTCGGCTGCGCCGACGACTACGCCGTCTTTCGTGAGCGGATCATGCCGCTCATCGAGAAGATCCACGACTCGACCCAACACGTCGGCAAGGTTCCGGCCCGCGCCGGAAGGAACGTGCAGCGCGAGAAGGAACTGCGCCAGCTGCAGGGCGAGCTCAAGCGCGCCGTGGAGCGTGAGGAGTATGAGAAAGCCGCGCAGATCCGGGACCAGCTCAGGCGGATCGAAGAGGAGACCAGAGGCGGGAAGGAGCCTTCAGGGCATGCAGCTCAGGAAGCTGGCTGACAACCTCGGGGAGTGGCTCGGGGGCACCGGCCCGGAGTCGGACGTGGTCATTTCCAGCCGGGTGCGCCTGGCCCGCAACCTGGAGCGCTTCAACTTCCCGGCCCGCCTGGACGTCGAGGCCCGCGCCGAGTGCGCCGCCCACATCCGGGAACGCATCATCGACTCCAAGGCGGTGGCCCCGGATGGCTACTTCCCTCTGGAGGAGCGCAGCGCCACCGAACGCCACTTCCTGGTCGAGCGGCACCTCATCAGCCGCGAGCACGAGGACGGCGGTCCGGGCCGGGCGGTGGCGGTGGGCGAGGACGAGGTCCTGTCCATCATGGTCCTGGAGGAGGACCACATCCGCCTGCAGATTCTCAAGAGCGGCCTGCAGCCGCTGGAGACCTGGCGGATAGCCAACTCCGTGGACGACCTCCTCGACCGCCACCTGGACTACGCCTTCAACCCCCAGCTCGGCTACCTGACCAGCTGCCCCACCAACCTGGGCACGGGCATGCGCGTCTCGGTCATGCTGCACCTGCCGGCGCTGGTGCTCACCAGGCACATCGCCAAGTGCTTCCAGGCCATGGCCAAGATCGGCCTGAACGTCCGCGGCCTCTACGGCGAGGGCACCGAGGCGACCGGCGACTTCTACCAGATCTCCAACCAGTCGACGCTGGGCAAGACCGAGGAAGGCATCGTCCACGACCTGACCGCCGTGGTCCCCGAGGTGCTCAAGTACGAGCGCAACGCCCGTAAGACCCTGCTGCGCCGCGACCGGCAGCGCATCGAGGACCGGGTCTGGCGGGCCTATGGCATGCTCCGCCACGCGCGGGTCCTCTCCAGCGAGGAGACCATGACCCTGCTTTCCGCGCTGCGCCTGGGGGTGCACACCGGCATCATCGAGGGCCTGGAGCCGGCCACGGTCAACGAGCTCTTCATCTACAGCCAGCCGGCCCACCTGCAGATCCGGGCCGGGCGGGAGATCGCCTCGGCCGAGCGCGACGTGCTCCGCGCCGACTTCGTCCGCGGACACCTGCCGGCGCTCTAGCCGCCCGGCCGCCGACGGGAATTGCGGTGACATCCGCGGACCGCCGCAGTTTCAACATCCGGCGTTCCGAGTCAGGGAGGCACCCATGGCCAAGGCCATAGTCGATCCGGAGGAACTCTGCCGCTTCGCGTCGGAGCTCAAGCGCTTCAACGGCGACATGCAGGCCCAGATCACCGGCATCCACCGGCAGTTCGCCAAGCTCGGCGAGACCTGGCGGGACCAGGAGCACGCCAAGTTCGCGGAGGACTTCGAGCACATGGTCAGGGTGCTGGCCAAGTTCGCCGCCGCCTCGGAGAAGCAGGTCCCGCTGCTCCTGCGCAAGGCTGAGGCCATCAGGGAATACTTGGACCGGAGATAACCACGCCCATGGCCGGCGGCCCTGCCAACATCAGCTCCCCGGAGATCATCAGGCGCTTCCGCTCGCGCTTCGTGGAGTTCGACGCCGATTGCCGGCGGGCGCTGGAGGGCTCCCGCGGCGAGATCGTGCGCATCGAGGAGTGGCTGCGGCGCGATCAGACCGCCCACTGGAAGCAGCGCATCCGCAAGTGCGAGGAGCAGGTCGAGCAGGCCCGGCGCGACTACCAGAGCGCCCTGCACAACGACGGCGGATTCCAGGGCAAGAAGAGCGCCGTGGACGAGAAGAAGGCCCTGGACCGGGCGCTCCGCGCCAAGGCCGAGGCCGAGGCCAAGCTGCAGGCGGTCAAGCGCTGGCTGCTGAGCATCGAGAAACAGGTCGCGGACGTCTCCGGCGCGTGCCTGAGCCTGGCCTCGCTGCTTGACGCCACCACGCCGCGGGCCCTGGCCAGGATGGACTCCATGCTCGACAGCCTGGACAGCTACGTGCGCCCGGACGCCGCCCGCCCCAACCGGCCCGCCCGGGGGAGCTGAGGACCGGCCATGGCCAGGATCAGCCACAACGAGATAATCATCGCCAGCGCCGTCAAGGACCTGCAGCGGGACTGGGCGGCGACCGCCGAGGGCTGGCACGACTCGGCTCGCGAGGAGTTCGAGGAGGAGTACATCCGCCGGCTGGTCGCCGCGGCCAGGACCGCCGAGGGGGCCATGGGCGAGATCAGCCGGCTGATGGAGCAGGCTGTCAGGGAATGCAGCTGAGACCCGGAGAGAGGCGAACATGGCCGGTTACGGCGCCAGGGAGGTCGGCGGCAGGATCAGCGGGCTGCGCGCACAGCTGCAGGAGATACTGCAGGCGCGCCGCGCGGCCGAGGAGGCCTTCCGCACCGGCGAGTACCAGGAGGAGAACTCCTTCCGCGACCGGCGCAACGCCCTGGAGCGCTCGCTCCGGGATGCGCTGCAGGCCGAGGAGAAGGACTTCGCCGCCCGGCGTTCGGCCATCGCCGCGCGCGCCGAGCGCCGCTCGAAGGCGGCTGCCAGGGCGCTGGCCTCCATGGAGGGCCGGCTGCGCCAGGGCCTGCAACAGGACCTCAAGGTGCTCAACGAGCGCCTGCAGCAGGCCAAGGAGCGGGCCAATCAGGAGCCTTCGAAGCACGACAACTCGGATGTCAAGGCGGAGATCGAGCCGCTGCGCCGCTCAGCCCAGGAGCTGGCCTCGGAGCTGGGCCGCTTCGCGGCGAATCACGGAGTGCGCATCCCCGAGGCCAAGTCCGGAGGGCCCGGCGCGTCCGGGCCGGAGACCGGCACCGAGCAGCCGGTAGATCGCATCGCCGAGGGCATCCGGCGCATCCGTCGCTCCGCGCTGGAGCTCAGCCAGGCCTTCTGGCCGGAGCTGGCCAAGACCGTCTCAGCGGGGGTCATCGTCGGCCTGATCCTGCTGGCCCACGGCGGCGCCGCCGCGGCCATCGTCAAACTGGACATGGACCGGACGCGCCTGGCGTGGGCGGGAGGGTCCCTGCTCGTGACCCTGGCGGCCGCGCTCCTGCTGGCCTTCGCCGCGCGGCGCCGGGTGGCTTCGGCCGTCAACCGGCTGCACACCGACCTGCGCTGGTCCCTGGACCAGCTCGACCTGGCTGAGAACCGCTCCAAGGTCGAGGAGCGCATCGCCAGGATCATGGTCATCGACGAACAGGTCGCCGGGCAGGCCGCCCAGCGCCGCCAGGAATGCGACGATGCCGTGGCCGGCCTGCGCACCCGGCACGACCGGCTCGCCGCGCGCATCACCCGGGAGCGGGACGGACGCATGGGCGAACTGGAGGCCGCCCACGCCGCGACGGTGGCCAGGATCAGGGAGGCCAACGCCGCTGACGCGTCCCGGACCCAGGCCGAGCACGTCGCGGCCCGACAGAGCCTGCGCGACGAACAGGAGGCAGCCATCTCGGCACTGTCCGCGCGCTGGCGCGAACAGCTCGACTCCTTCGCGGGGTTCGCCCGCCGTGCCCCGGCAGACTGCCGCGGGCGCCACCCCGCCTGGTCCGATCCGCACTGGCGCACCCCCGCCCTGCCCCGCTCCTTCCCGTCCGAGGCCCCGCTCGGCTCCGTCCTGGTCGACGTGGCCGCCCTGGCCGACGACCCGGAGCGTCACCCGCGCTTCCCCCCGCCCGGCGAGGCGCGCGCGGTTCTGCCCCTGGCGCTGGGATTTCCGGACTGCGGCTCCCTCCTGGTCCAGGCCTCCGGAGCCGCCCGGCCCAGAGCGCTCGAGGCGGTCTTCAACGCGGCCATGCGCATCCTGGCCTCCTTCCCGCCGGGCAAGGCCCGCCTGACCATCGTCGACCCCATCGGCCTGGGCCAGAGCTTCGCGGCCCTGATGCACCTGGCCGACCATGACGAGTCCCTGGTCGGGGCGCGCATCTGGACCGACCCGGCGCACATCGAGCGCCGCATGGGCGAACTCACCGAGCACATCGAGAAGGTCATCCAGAAGTACCTGCGCAACCGCTACGCGACCATCGACGAGTACAACCGCGAGGCCGGGGAGATGACCGAGCCCTACCAGTTCCTGGTGGTGGCCGACTTCCCGACCGGATTCAACGACCTGGCCCTCGAACGCCTGGCCAGCATCGTCAACAGCGGCCCGCGCTGCGGAGTCTTCACGCTGATCTTCCACGACTCGGCCCAGCAGCTCCCGGCGGTGCTGGATCAGGCCCGGCTCAGGAGCTCCGGCCCGGCCCTGGTCGCCGCCGAGCCGGGCGAAGCCAAGTTCCTCGTGGACGGCGAGGATTTCCGGGGAGGGGCCTTCACGCCGGACTCCCCTCCGGACGGCGCGCTGGTAGCCAGACTGCTCAAGACCATCGGCGAAGGCGCCCGCGAGAGCCAGCGCGTGGAGGTCCCCTTCACGGCGGTGACGCCGCCTGATGGCAAGCTCTGGAGCGCCAGCACCGACGCCGGCTTCCGCGTGCCCATCGGCCGTTCCGGCGCCGACCGGCTGCAGCACCTGGACCTGGGAAGGGGCACCGCCCAGCACGCGCTGATCGGCGGCCGGACCGGATCGGGCAAGTCGACGCTCTTCCACGTGATCGCCACCAACGCGGCCATGTGGTTCAGCCCGGCGGAGGTGGAGTTCTACCTCATCGACTTCAAGCACGGCGTGGAGTTCAAGACCTACGCGACCGCCGGGCTACCCCACGCTCGGGTCGTGGCCATCGAGAGCGACCGCGAGTTCGGCCTGAGCGTCCTCGCCCACATCAACCGCGAGCTCAACCGCCGCGGCGACCTCTTCCGCAAGCACGGGGTCCAGGACCTGCCCGCCTACCGGAAGAGCGGCGCGGCGGAGCACCTGCCGCGGGTGCTGCTGATCATCGACGAGTTCCAGGAGTTCTTCACCGAGGACGACGTCATCGCCCGCGATGCGGCGCTGCTGCTGGACCGCTTCGTCCGCCAGGGCCGGGCCTTCGGGGTGCACGCCATCCTCGGGTCGCAGACCCTGAGCGGCATGTACACGCTGGCCAAGAGCACCCTCGGCCAGATGGGCGTACGCATCGCACTGCAGTGCAACGAGGCCGACTCGCACATGATCCTCTCCGAGGACAACGGCGCGGCGCGGCTCCTGACCCGGCCCGGAGACGCCATCTACAACGACATGTCGGGACTCGTCGAGGGCAACAGCCCGTTCCAGGTGGTCTGGCTGCCCGACGACGTCCACGAGGCCACCCTGCGCGGGGTGGTCGAAAGGGCCCGCCAGGCCGGCTACCGCCCGCCCGAACCGATGGTGGTCTTCGAGGGCAACGTGCCCGCGGACCTGGGCCGGAACCAGCCCCTGCGCGAGCTGCTGGACTCCCCTGTTCCGGCCGCCACGGACTCCGGCCCGGGCTGCGGGCGGGTCTGGCTCGGCGAGGCCAACGCCATCAAGGGCCCGACCGAGATCGACCTGATCCCGGCCAGCGGCGCGAACCTGCTCATGATCGGTCAGCACCGCGAGGCCGCGCTGGCCATGATCTGCTCGGCGGCGGTGAGCCTGGCCGCGGCCAACCGCCCGGCGAGGATCCGGCTCATCGCCGTCGGGGCCGACGGCCGCGACGCCGAGGGCACGGAGGCCCTGGACCGGCTGGCCAAGGTCCTGCCCGGCGGGATCGAGCTCCCCGCCGCGCGCGAGATCCCCAAGATCGTGGCGGAACTGGAGGCCGGCGTGGCGGCGGCCAAGGAGTCCGGCAAGCCCCCGGAGCAGCTCGTCTGCCTCATGGTCTTCGGCCTGCAGCGCTTCGCGGCGCTCCGCCACGAGGACGACTTCGGCATCGGCGGCGGCGAGGAGGGAGCCTCGACCGGCGAGCGTTTCGCCAACGTCATCCGCGACGGCCCCGAACAAGGCGTGCACGTCCTGGTCTGGTGCGATACCCTGAACAACATAAACCGGGCGATCAGCCGGAAGACCCTCCGCGAGTTCGACCTGCGCGTCCTCTTCCAGATGAGCGCTGCCGACTCCTCGGAGCTCATCGACTCGGCCGCCGCCGGCAACCTCGGCCTGCACAATGCCATCCTCGCCTCGATGAGCGGCGGCACCCAGGAGAAGTTCCGGCCCTACACCATCCCCGAGCCCGGGTACATGGAGGAGATCGGGAGGGCGATGGCGAAGAAGTTTGGGGGCAAGGGATAGGCGAGGCAGTAGTCTGAGCGGATCTCATCTTCCTGCAGTGCAGCGCAATCCGGGGCGGCGCGGGGCCTGCTTACAGGACCTCAGGGCGGCCGGGTAGATCCGAATGCCGAGAGCCGTGCCGCTACGGCGCCGCCGGTGGCGCGGGTTCCAGTCCCGGGAAGATCAGCCGCAGCAGCCAGTAGAGCACCGCCCCGCCCAGGATGCAGGCCGGGAAGGTCAGCACCCAGGCGGTCACGATCTTCCGGCCCACTCCCCACTTCACCGAGCGCAGCCCGCTGGTTGCGCCGGCGCCGGCGATCGCGCCGGTAATCGAGTGGGTGGTGCTCACCGGGATGCCCTTGGCCATAATGTTGACCAGGATGGTGGTCGCCGCCCCTGCCGAAGCCGAGAAGCCCTGGTGGTGCTTGAGCTTGGAGAGGCCCGAGCCCAGGGTCTTGATCACCGCGCGGCCGCCCAGCGCCGTGCCCACGGCCATGGCCAGGGCACAGGTCAGCTTGATCCACCAGGGCATCGGCAAGGCGTCGTCGGACACCCGGGTCAGGAAGCCGCCGGCCACCAGCGCCCCGGCGATGATGCCCATGGGCGGCTGGGCGTCCCCGGCCCCGTGGGCCAGGGCCATCGAGCCGGCCGAGAGAATGTGCAGCTTTCCAAAGAAGCTGGTGGCGGTGGTCGGGCGCAGCCGCCGGAAGATCCACGACAGGGCCAGCATCATCAGGTAGCCGAGGACGAAGCCCATGACCGGCGAGATCAGCACGCCGAAGAGGATCTTGTAGAGGCCCTGGCCGCCCTGAAGCGCGCTCCAGCCTGCGGACACGCCCACCGCCCCGATCAACCCGCCGAGCAGCGAGTGGGAGCAGCTGATGGGCAGCCCGCGCAGGGTGCAGACCACCGCCCAGAGCGGCGCGACCATCACTGCGGCCAGGAAGACCGTGGCAGGGAGGGTCACCGTCCGGTGGTCGACGATCTCGCCGCCGACGGTGTTGGCCACCTTGCCGCTGATGAAGGCCCCGACCAGGTTCATGACCGCGCCCATGGCCACGGCGGCCCACGGCGCCATCGTCCTAGTGGACACCACCGTGGCAATGGCGTTGGCGGCGTCGTTCCAGCCGTTGGCCACGGCGAAGAAGACCGCGAACAGGATGGTCAGGCCGACGACCAGGCAGAGGTCCCAGTGCATGGTGGCTGGCGGCTGGCGCCTACGCGTTCTTGACCACGACGGTGTGCACGACGTTGGCCACGTCCTCACAGACGTCGGTGGCCGTCTCCATTATGTGGTAGATGTCCTTCCACTTGATGATGTCGGCGGGCGGAGTGTTGTTTTCGAAGAGCGCGGCCAGCGCGTGGTGGTTGATGCGGTCGCCCTCGTTCTCCTGGGTGTGCACGTCGATGCAGTGCTTGAGGATCGCCTCGGAGTTCTTGAGGTTGTCGAGGAGCTTGAAGGCCTCGACCAGCGAGCCGGTGGCCCGGACCAGCACGCGCCCGAGGGCCCTGGCGTCATCGGTCGGGACCCCGACCTTGTAGAGCATCAGCCGGCTGGCGGCGGAGTCGGCCATGTCGGTAATGTTGTCGAGCTCCGAGGTGATGGCGTGGATGTCCTCGCGGTCCAGCGGCGTGATGAAGGTTTTGGCCAGCCGATCGAAGATCTCGTGGGCGATCTCGTCGCCGGCATGCTCCAGGTCCTTGATGCGCTGAACCTTGGTATCCACGTCGGTAAAGTCCTCGAGCAGCGCCTGCAACGCCTTGGCCGTGGCATGGGCGTTGGCCGCTGACTTGTTGAAGAGCTCGAAAAAGACCTTCTCGCGGGGCATCAGGCTGAACATGCAGGCTCTCTCCACAGGGTCCGGCGATGCGTGACGACCTCAATCGCCTCTTTGTATAGCGCCTGCACAACGGGAAGTCAAGGAGCTAGCAGCCCAGTGGACCGTAGTGGAACAAGCAGATTGCGTGGAAGTCAGCAAGCCCCAACGCGTCCTTGCCCGCGCAGCAGCACGTCCACGCCAGCCTGCCCAGGCCGCTGTACTCATCCGAACTGTCCAGGCAATTACCTCACCGGCTTCATGTCCGGGCCCCAGGGCTCAACCTCGCGGAGCCGCCGGCCGAGTGCCCGGCGGCAGTCGTCCAGGTCGAAGTGACGCAGCGCGCCGCGCAGGAAGTTGGCCGCCGGCCAGGCGACGAGCGGCGAGCGCATCCACTCCGCGTAGCTCCGCGGGGCGTTGGCCAGCGCGACCCTGCCGGCCTTTGGGTGCAGCAGCCCGGCGAAGAGCGCCAGTAGCGAGCCCTGCCCGCGACCAGTCAGCCGGATCTCCCGCGCGCCGAGCGAAACCAGCAGGTCCATGGTACGGAGCACGTCGAAGACCCGCCGGCCGAGGTAGCTCTCGCCGAAGAGCACGCCGTGGCCGTGGAACATGTAGTCGAGGCCGTACGGCCCGAAGAAGTTCTCCTCGGGGCTCGACTCGCCCAGCCCGCGGGCGTCTAGAGCCCAGAGCGGGCCGCGCTTGGCCAGCGCCCGGGCGTGCCGGCAGGAGGCCAGGTCCTCCTCGGCGGAGAGGTGCGGCAGGTAGAGCTCGAGGCGCTCCTCGGGACGGAGCACGAAGGGACCGGGCACGGCCGGCAGCTTGCGCAGGATCGCCCGGGCCGGCGGTTCGGTCTCGATCGAGAAGCGCGCGCACTTGGTCTTGCCCACGCGGCAGTCCCGCAGGATCCGGTACTCGGGAGCGCCCCCGCGGGCCGGCAGGGCCAGCAGGCGCGCGAGCGTCTTCCGGAGCGCCCCCCCGGAGAGCCGCCGGCGCTCGGCTGCAACCGACGCGGCGCACTCGGCCAGGAGCTCGTAGACCGGCCGGGCCCCGGCCTTGAGCACACTGCCCTTCGGCGTGGAGAAGAGCTGCTCGGGCTTTAGCTCCTCGGCCTTGAAGCCCCGTGGCGGACGGCCCAGCCCGGCCGCCCGGCAGAGGAAGGCGGACATGGCCTCCTGGGCGTCGTCGTGGTAGCCGTGGTCGTGCGCGCCGATGAAGAGAGCGGTGTTGCCGCGCGGCGCGCCCAACACGCGGTAGAAGCGCGCTAGCTCGGCGTGGGCCTCCTCCAGCCCGCGACGGTCGAAGAAGTCCATGTCCTGCCCAAGGAGCATGACCGGCTTGGGCGCCGCGGCGATGAGCAGGTCGACCATCTCCAGCCCCGCGCCAATGACTCCCGGCGGATACTGCTCGGCGTCGGCGGGCAGCTCGTTCTCGAGGTTGCGCATGAAGGTGGTGATGAAGCAGCTCGGCGCGGCCATGGTCAGCCGCGGATCCGAGGCCCACAGCCACGAGCTCATCGTGCCGCCGCCGGAGTTGCCGGTGACGCCCAGCCGGCGCGGGTCGACCTCCGGCCTGGAGAGCAGGTAGTCCAGGCCGCGCACGCCGTCCCAGACGCGCCAGGCGCCGTAGTAGTCGCCCAGGAGCTCCATCTGCTTGCCCATCATGTTGTGGGCCTGGCAGCAGCCGGCGACGCACTCGCGCCGGGCGAGCCGCTCGTACTGGTCGCGCTCGCCCTGGTTGAAGGGCTCGTAGAGGAGCACGGCCATGCCCGCCGCGGCCAGCCGCTGGGCGAAGGCCTGGTAGCGCGGCTCGGCCTTGCCGTCCTCGCTGTGCCCGCAGGTGCCGAGGACCCCCGGGACGCGCCCGGCAACCCGGGGCAGGTAGAGGTTGGCGGTCACGAGACAGCCCGGGCGGCTCTCGTAGGTGAGTTTCTCGATGCGATACCGCGGCCGCTCGAGGACGCCGGTCACCCGCGCGTGGAGCGGAGTCCGGGCGGGGAGCGGAGCGAAGGCCCGCCGGACTGCGGCGCGGACCTTGGCGCGATAGGCCAGGGCCTGGGCCGGCCGGCGGATCCGAAAGAGTTCCTCGGCGCGCCGGCTGCGGACCTCGCGGAGCCGGCCGATGTAGTAGTCGAGCATCATGTGGCGGTAGTCGGTGCGCACGGGACGAATCCTCCTGGCCCGGCCTCAGCCGAGCAGTTCCGCCGCCCTGGCGGGGTGCAGGGCCGGGTTCTTTTCGCCGGGCAGCGCGTCAAAGGATCTGGCCAGGCGCAGGCACTCCTCGCGGGCGAGCTTGCGGTCGAGCGGCCGCGGCGCGCGGCCAGCCAGGCGCTCGAAGTTCCCGGCGAGGACCTTCCCGAGGGCGTCCTTCGGAAGATTCAGGCCGCGTCCGACCGCGCCCGGCGGCGGCTCGAGCAGGAAGTCGGCCTCCGGGTCGACGCCGAACTCCGCGCCGGTCGAGAGGAAGCGGAGCACCAGGCCCGCGCGGCGCTCGGACTGCCGCAGGGTCATGTCCGGGAGGATGCCGATATCCGTGCCGAAGACGATCCGGTCGGCGTGCCGCACGAAGAAGTCGCGGGCCGCCGCCGGGTCGCGCGAGAGGTTGTAGATGAGCTCCACCCCGGGCGCGAGGTCGAAGCAGGCGTTCGGGAAGCGCGCCAGGAAGCGCTCGGCGCGCGCGAGGTCCGCCGACAGGAAATAGAAGTGCGGCAGGACAACCTTGAGCCCCGGGTGGCGCTCGAGCACCCGCTCGACCTCGGCGTAGTGGGCCTCCTTGGGCAGGAAGCTCGCGTCGTAGGCCCAGCCGCGGGAGACCGCCCACTTCGGCGTCAACGCCGGGTCCCAGAACTCCTCCGGGTCGGCGGTGTGGCAGAGGAGCGGCAGGCCCAGCCGCTCGGCGGCCGCGAAGAAGTCCGCGAAGTACGGGCCGTCGACGGCGAGCCCCAGCCACCTGCGGCTGGTCGGTTTGGCCTCGAGCAGCTTGAAGCCGTCGGCTCCGAGCGCGGCCATGCGCTCGGCCTGCTCGGCGAGCGGCGGCGACTTCACCGCGCCCTTAGTGAAGTGCCCGGCATGGTCGAGCCCGGCGAAGAAGTAGAATAGCTCCGGGTGCTGCGACTTGGCGGCCAGTCCCGGCGGGTTGGTGTTGATCGCCCTGGGGCTGGGGATGCAGGCGATGTTCATCCCGGCGAAGCCGAGCGCGCGCGCGGTCTCGGCCAGGGCGTCGATGCCCTCGACTCCGCCGTAGAGGTGGGCGTGACCGTCGATGGTCTTCATGCCGCGAAGTCTACCGGACAACGACGGAGAATCAAACATTGGCCGCAGGAAGGCACTAGGGGCAAGTCGGCATTCGGCTTTGGGCTTTCGGCTTTCGGTACGGCGGGCTACGAGTCAAGCTCTTGTTCCGACAGCCGAAAGCCGAAGGCCGAAAGCCGGCTCCCGGGCCTCCAGTCTGCAGTCTCTCTTGCGCATTTTGCGCCTCTTTGCGGCAATAGCTCCCCGTTGGCTACTTCTCAGCCTGATTCCACCAGACCCGACCCTTGCCGGCCATGGCCTCCTCGGCGCGCCGGCGGACCGCGGCCATGGCCTTGGGCGAGAGTTTGCGGAAGCCCCGCGCGGCCCTGAAGGCCGCGTCCTGCTCGTTGGGGTAGGAGAGCCCGAGCAGGGTCACGTCGGCGTCGCAGGTCAGGGTGTAGTTCAGGCACTCCTGGACGGTCAGGCGAGGCAGGAGCGGTTCGCCGGAGGCCTTGCGGCCGCCGGAACTCAGTTTCCCTCGCGGCCGGTTCTTGAGCGGCTGGTTGTAGCCCTCGGTATCGCCGAGGAGCTTGCCCGCCCCGAAGGCCTTCATGGCCAGCGTGCCCACGCCGCGCCGGCGGGCCAGCGGCAGCACCTCGTCCTCGAAGCGCAGGTCGCAGGACGCGCCCAGCGGCAGGAGGACCACGTCGCAGGCGCCGGCGGTGATCGCGGCGAGGAGCACGTCCGGGTCGTGGCTGGAGATACCCCGGAAGCGGCACTTGCCGGCCTTGACGGCGCGGTCCAGGCCGTCGAGCGCCCCGCCGGGCAGCGTGGCCCGGCGCCAGTTGGCCATACCGTCGAGGGCGTGGAGCAGGAAGAGGTCCACGGCCTCGAGCCCCAGCCGCCTGAGGCTGGCCTCGACCTGGGGCATGATCGGCTCCGTCAGCCGATCGACCTTGTCGATGACAAAGACTCTGTCGCGCCAGTGGTGCACGGCCGCGCCAACGATCTCCTCGCTGTAGCCGTCCTCGTACATTGGCGCGGTGTCGATGACGTTGAGCCCGGCCTCCATGGCCCGGTGAAGAGTCCCCACCAGGGTGGTGCCGGGCAGGCGTCGGTCGGCGATGTCGCCGATGCCGATGCGCGTGGCCCGGAAGCCGGTCCGGCCCAGCTCGCGGCGGGGACGGAAGAGAGCGGCGGTCTTCATGGCCGGCCCGGGCTCAGTAGCGTTCGCTGGTTGCGGGGTCGTAGTCTCATGCCTGCCGGATTCTCACCGCCGACCGCGACCCGTCAAGAAACAATGATCGGCTGTCTCCGCAAACACCGGGGGCCCCGGCGTCCATCCGGGGCCCCCGCGCACTCCGAGGCTTGGCTTGCCGTCGGGCAGCCTATTGGGCTCCCCGTCCGGCGGCGTTCTTCTGCAGCTCACCACGATGCGCCTGGAAGGCCGCCCGCACGGCCTGACGATCCTTCATCAGCTGTTCGCGGTCGCCCTTGATCTCACCGACGTCAGCCTTGACGGCTTCCTTGTTGCCGGCCTGCGCGTCGGCGGCGAGCTTCTCCAGATCGGACTTGCGGTCCTTCAGGTCGGCAACCAACTGCTCCACAGCCGCCTTGATGTCCGCCGGGGCGCTCGGATGGGCGGCCAGCCGGCCCTCGATCGCGGCGATGCGCGCCGTCAGGAAGGCGATGCGGTCCTGGACGACCTGGAGCCGATCCTTGCGAAGCTCCGCGCGGTCGGCCTCCACCGCCTCCTTGTTGCCGGCCTTGGCATCGGCCATCAACTTCTCAAAGTCGGCCCGACGGTCCTTGAGGTCGGCCACCAGCTTCTCGAGGGCAGCCTTGACCTCCGGCGTCATCTTGGGGTGGTTGGCAATGGCCTCCTCAATGCGCTGGATATGGTTGCCGATGCCCTGTCCGCGCTCACCCTGCATCAGCTTGGCCCGGGCCGCGCCTGCGCCCGGCCCCGCCGGCCTGCCGGCCTGCTCGCCGGCCCCCGCACCACTCCCGATGACCAGCATGCCAGCCAGCACGCCCATCGTCCCGAAGCTCATCATTCTGCTCATCATGGGCCGTCCTCCTCAGTTTCTCAGTTGCCCCCGATGCCACGTGTCACAGCAATCTCGATGCCAAGACAGTGTCAGTGTTGCCATGCGCGCAAACCAACTGCATGCAATGACTTACGACGAGAAGGGCTCCGGCATACTACCGGGCGGCCTTCACCTGCGGTCTTTGCCGACAGTATGCTTGAGGTGATTCCCGGCGCCGCCTTCGCAGTGTCCCATGACCACGCTGGGCCTGTAAGGCATTGGACTCCGGACCCTCTGAAGCCATGAGGCAGCCGTCTTCAGGCATCCGCCCCAGGCGCTGCAACCATAGACCGTGCGCTACCCGATCTTCTCCCACTTGAGCAGGCTGGTCACCTTGGCGAGCGTGGTCTGGCCGCCTGTTATCTCGCCGCGGATGCGGTTCTCCTTCTCGAGGCAGTCGGCCGCGTGGTTGGCCATCTCCACCGCCTCCGTACGGGGCAGGACCATGACCCCATCGGCATCGCCGACGATCCAGTCGCCCGGGGAGATCGGCTGCCCGCCGCAGCGCACGGTCACGCCGGTCTCGCCGAAGCCGCGCGGCTCGCCGGCGTTGGATGCAACCAGCCGGCTGAAGACCGGAAAGCCCAGCCTGACGATGTCGGCGCTGTCCCGGGCCGCGCCGTCGATCACCACGCCGGCCAGCTTCCGCTGGATGGCGCTGTTGGTGGCCAGTTCCCCCCAGAGTGCGGGGCCGACTCCGCCGGCCTCAATGACCAGGACGTCGCCGGGCGAGGCGAGGTCTATGGCCTCGACCGGCTTGGCCCAGTCGCCAGGGGCGCTCCGGACGGTGAAGGCCGGTCCAACCAGCTTCATATCGGGAGAGAGCGGCCGGATGCCCTCCAGACACGGTCTGCGGTGTGCGCCATCGGAGATGTTGGCGGTCGAGACTTTCGAAAGCGTGGCGCGCAGACCTTCGGCCCCGGCTCGCTTGAAGAGTTCGCTGGCCACGGCCTGGCCGGTCTCCATGGCCCGTTTGATGTCCCGGGCGGCCTTGGTCGCGTCGGCGGCCTTGGTGATGGCCCCGCCAACGATGAGCACGTCGGCGCCGCATTTCACCGCCTCGGCGGCGCTCTCGGAGTTGACCCCGCCGGCCACCGAGACGCGGATGCCCACGGCCTTCCGCACCGCGCGGAGCATATCGAAGGGGTCGCGGCCGAGCATCTGCTCGTCGATGGCCAGATGCACGCCCACGCCGGCGGCACCAAGCTTCTCGGCCCGGGCGGCGGCGGAGGCCGGGTCGGACGTCCCGATGAGGTCGACGTCCACCTCGATGCCGTAGTTCTTCCCGGCGGCGACGCACTCGCGGATGGTCGCGTCAGAGGCCAGCGCCAGCACCGAAGCCGAGTTGGCCCCAGCCTTGGCGGCCATTTCGAGCTCCGTGCGCCCGGCGTCCATGACCTTGAGGTCCGCGACGATGTGGTGGTGCGGGAAGGCCTCGCGCAGCGCACGCACGACAGCCAACCCCTCGCTCTTGATGAGCGGCGTGCCGGCCTCGAGCCACTCCGCCCCGCCGGCGGCAGCCTCCCTGGCGCACTTCATGGCGCGATCCAGGTCGATGAAGTCGAGAGCCACTTGCAGAACAGGTTTCACGGTACGGCTCCTCTATTCCTCGGTGTAGCTCGCCGAACAGCCCGGCGACTCCCAGACGGTCACGCGCAGGGGCCTGACGCCATCGGGCAGGGCGCCGGGAGCGCCGAGCCGCGCGAAGATCTCGCGGGCCAGGTTCTCGGTGGTCGGGTTGGACGCCCCATCCCTGAAGGCGGCCACATCCTTGTTGAGATACTTGTGGTCGAGTTCCTCGAGGATCGCGCCCAGGCCGCGCTTCAGCACCCGGAAGTCCACGGCCATGCCGATCGGGTCAAGGCAGTCGGCCGCAACTGTAGCCTTCACGCGCCAGTTGTGCCCGTGAAGATGCTCGCAGTTTCCCTGGTAGCCGCGCAGGTTGTGCGCAGCGGCAAAATGGCCCTCTACGGAAACTTCGTACATGGCTCCCCCTTGTTCGACAAGGCAATCCTAGCCGCCTGCAGCAAAACGACAACAGGCATTTTCGCCACCGAGACACCAAGAGCAACGCCGATCGATGATGAACACAGCCCGTGACAACCGGCTTCTCCCCGCCGGGATATCTTCACCGCGAACTGTCACTATGCCGTTCTTTGCGTCTCTGAGTCTGAGTGGACGAGTTCTGCGTCGCGGTCGACCACGCCCCGCCGGCAGAGCCAGGCACCGACCACGATCAACCCGCAGCCGGCCCACAGCCCCGGGCCGGGCCTGATGCCAAGATAGAGGACGGCTATGACCGCCGAGAGCAGCGGCGCGAGATAGGAGAGCGAAGCCACCAGCACCAGGTTTCCCCGGCGCATGGCCACATCCCAGAGCACATAGCCCAGGAAGGTGACGGCCACGCCCATGAAGGCGATCTCGCCCAGGGCCCGCGCCGGCAGGTCTGACACGGGGCGGGGGAAGGCCAGCCACATGCCGCCCATGGCCAGCCCGCTGACAGTCAGGAAGAGCGGCACGGCCGATGGGGCCCCCGGCGGCGCCCAGCGTCTGGTCAGGTTGGAGTACAGTCCCCATTCCAGGGCCGCGGCCAGCGCCAGGAGATAGGGCCAGCAGTTGGCACGCAGGTTGGCCCGGAGTTCATCCAGCCGCCACTCCATGGGGAGCGTGACCAGGACCACCCCGGTCAGGGCCAGGATCAGCCCCGGCAGCAGCGGCCAGCGCGCCCGCTTGCCCAGGAGCGGCACCGAGAAGGCCACGGTCGCCGCGGTCCAGAGGTAGTTGATGACTCCAGCCTCCACAGCCTGCTGCCGACCGGAGGCCCAGCCCACCGCGAGGTAATAGCACGGCACGTAGAGGACAAAGAGCCCGCCGCAGACCAGCAGGTATTGCCGCGGCATCCGCAGGATCGCCCGACGATCGTCCCGGCGCAGGGCCAGCCAGATGGCGGAGGCCAGCCCTGAGACCAGATAGACCGCCCCGGCGGCCCCGACCGGCCCGAGTTGCTCGCCGAGGCTGCGCTGGAGGGCGACCGAACTGCCCCAGAGCACCAGGGCAACGACGCCCAGGACCGTGGCCGGGGCAGTGCCGGATCTGGCGGTCATGCGGCGGAGCATATGGGCGCCCGTCCGGTAGTCAAGTCCGAAGCCGCGGGCCCCTTGACCCGGGCGACGCTGCGGTGTACGGTCTAGTGGAGGATCGACACCGTGGATCGGGGGACCAGACCCAGGTGAGTTCCAGCCAGCCGGATGGCCACGATGCGGAGCCGGTCGCGGGGGCAGAGCCCCCGGGGCCCGGGCCGGCCTCCTCGGCCTTCATACAGACCGCCGGCACCAAGCTGGGCGGCTACACCCTGCTCAGCAGGCTGGGCCAGGGCGGGATGGGAGCCGTCTACAAGGCCCGCCAGGACGGCTTCGACCGGCTGGTGGCGCTGAAGGTCCTGCCCAAGAGGCTGGCCCGCGACCAGGTGTTCATCACTCGATTCCTGCGCGAGGCCCGTGCCGCCGGCAAGCTCAGCCACCCCAACATAGTGGCCGGCATCGACGCCGGATTCGCAGATGGCTACCACTACTTCGCCATGGAGTACATCGAGGGGCGGAACCTCGGCGAGCGCCTGGCCGCCGAGGGTCGCATCCCGTCGGCAGAGGCCGTGGAACTCGGCCGGCAGACGGCCCTGGCCCTGGAGCACGCCCATCAGGCCGGGATAGTGCACCGCGACATCAAGCCGGAGAACATCCTGGTGGCGGCGGACGGCACGGCCAAGCTCTGCGATCTGGGCTTGGCCCTGAACACCGGCGAGGACCTGCGCATCACCCAGACCGGCATCGCCGTGGGCACACCCTACTACATCAGCCCGGAGCAGGTCTCCGGCCAGGCGGCCGACCCTCGTTCGGACATCTACTCCCTGGGGTGCACGCTCTTTCATCTGATCTCGGGGCGACCGCCGCGCGACGGCAAGAACGCCATGGAGATCATGCTGAAGCACCTCAACGAGGAGGCCCCGGCGCTGCGAACCGTGTGGCCCGAGGCTTCGCCCGCCCTTGAGGCGGTCATCGCCAGGATGACCGCCCGCAGGCCGGAGGATCGCCACCAGACGGCCGCGGAGGCCGCCGAGGACCTGGCCCTGGCCGCCTCCGGAGCCGCGCCGCGGGCGAGCCAACCCGCACGCCCTCCCACCAGGTCGCTCCCAACCGCTCCGCCCCATCCCAGAACAGAGCGCCCCGGCAGGAAGTCCGGGCCGGACATCGCCGTGCCGGACCGAAGAAAATGGAGGGCGGTGGCCATATGGGTCGGTGCTGCCGGACTCCTGGCCGCCACGCTGGCATTCTTCCTGGCCACCGGGGGAGGAGACTTACGGAGGCCAGGAAGACAGCCAGACCAGCCGGCCACAGGCGCGCCGCCGGTCGCGACCGGGCAACCGCCGGTCGTCACGCCACCGACGACACCGCCCGCCGTGGGCCGGTTGAGGGCGACATGGAAGCAGGTGCAGCTGACCGGAGAATCGCCGGGAGTGCGGACCCAGATCACCACGTCCATGGCCTATGACTCCAAGCGGCGCCGCTCGGTGCTTTTCGGCGGAGCCGGACAGCACCAGGGCTTCGGCTACAGCGGCGCCAACGATCTCTGGGCCCTGGACCTGGCCGCCGCATCGTGGACTCGGCTGGAACCCAACCGCCCCAAGGACCCGGCAGTCGGCAAGGCCCTGCCGGGCGCCGATACCGAGGGCCGACACCTGACCTACGTCGAGTCCCGCGATGTCTACCTGTGGAGCACCGCGTGGGCATACTATCCCGACGCCCGGACCTGGAAGCCCGAACCCAAAATCGAAGGCAACCTGCCCTACGCGTGGGACCATCTGTCCGGGAGCGCCTACAGCCCCGATGCAAAGCTCTTCCTGTGGTTCCGAGACACCACAATCCTGGTTGACGCCACGACCAACCGGGCACAGACTCTCAAGGGAGGGCCGCAGTACCTCGAATACGCAACCGGCGACCTGACGTATGACCGCAGGAATCGCCTCTTCGTCCTGTTCCACCCGGGATGCCGGAAGACCACGGCGCCGGAGGCCACCTGGATATTCGATCCGGCCGCGGGCGCCTGGCGTCCCGCCAAGGCCGGAACAAGGCCCCCGAACCGCTGGGCCCACAATCTGGTCGCGCACGACCGTCTCGGCGTGCTGGTCCTGATCGGCGGGTGCCGGGGCTACTATGCCGACTGGCTCAGCGACCTGTGGATCTACGATGCCGCCCGGGACGTCTGGAGCGAGCTCAAGCCGACCGCGCCCGCTCCTCCACCCGGCGTCTGCGCGGCCGTCTACGACGCATCCCAGGACCGCATCGTCGCCTATGTCAACGGACAGGTCTGGACGCTGGCCCTGGAGTAAGCGCCCCGGCTGGACTTCGGTCTCAGCCGCCCCTGCCCCGCCCCGCCCCAGCGGCGATAATGCCCAGTTCGACCAGCTTGGCCCCCAGGAGAAGCAGCAGGGACACGCCCGCTCCGAAGGCCGGCAGCAGCCCGCTGGCGACCAGCAGCGCTCCGCCGGCGGCGCCGAGCAGAGCCATGGCCGGCAGCAGCGCCGGCCAGGCAGCTCCGGCCTGTTCCTCCGGACCGGCCCCGGCCGGCAGAAGCGTGCCCAACGCTCCAAGCTCCAACCCGCCGGAGAAACCGAGCAACACGATGGCCAGGCCGATCAACGTCCCGGCGGCCGGCCCGGCCGGAGTCAGATTGGCTACAGCCACGGAGAGAAGGAGCAGCAGCAGCCAGGCGAACCCGACGATCGTCAGGCTCTTGCGCGGAAAGAGGCGCATCCTCCCGGCCAACCGCCCGGCAGCAGCCCCGCCGAGCCCGAACGCGGCCGCCGCCAGGGCGGAGAACAGCGCCAGCCTGCCGCAGAGAGCGCCCTGCAGGGACTGGAAGAGCAGCGCCAGCATGGACATGGCCCCGACGCAGACCGCCCCGGTGGCGAAGGCTGCGGCGCCCAGCGCGAAGCGTCCGGGGCCAGCCGCCGTCGAGCTCCTCCCGGCCAGGAACATCCCGGCGAAAAGGACGAGGACCAGGACCGGCAGACACGTCCAGAGGGGCGTGCGCAGCGCGATGCCCGGCAGCCCGGCCCAGCACCCGCCGACGGCGGCGTGTTCCAGGTAGAGCCGCGGGGCGCGCAGGGTCTCGTGCAGGGCCAGGTCGTCGAGCATCCCGGTTAGTTCGCGCCCCTGGCGCGCCGCCAGGAGCGGCTGCATCTCGGTCGGAGAAACGGTCGGGGCCGTGCCCCCGCCAGGCAGCAGCCTGGCCGAACAACGCTCGGCGGCGGCCGCCGCCTCCAGGACCAGCACCCCCTGAAGACGGGAAGCCACCAGCCGGCACCGCGGGCCGGGCAGGGCCGCAACCGCTTTCCGCGGATACGCCGACTGCATGGACGCGAAGGCCCTGGCCAGCGGCAGCTCGGCCCGGGGCGCCATCGTCTCCGGCAGCGAAACCACCACCACCCCCATCGGCGCCAGCCGGCCCGCCAACTCCCGGTGGAACTCCACAGCGTACCACCGCCCCGCGCGGATGCCGCGCGGCTCTGGCGGACTGACCACAGCCAGGTCGTAGGGGGGGCCGCGGAACCCCCGCAGGAAGGCCAGCGGATCGGCCCGGTGGCGCCGGACCCGCGGCGAGGCCAGGGCAACCCGGTCTTCCTCGCTGAGCAACGGCTCCAGGACGGCCTCCAGGACTGCGTCCGGCTCGACCACGTCGACCTCGGCGGCGCCGCGGCCGAGCAGCTCGCGGACCAGTTCCGGGCGTCCGCCGCCGATCAGCAGCACCCTGGCCAGCGAGCGGGCCTGGCCGCAGGCCACCAGAGCGTCTCCCCGGGCCGTGGCGGCGTCGGGATAGGTCATGGTCCGGCCGCACCAGCGGGCATCGGATGCGCCGTTGGCTGTGGCGACCGCCGGAAGAGGCCCGTCCAGGCCCGGGGCCAGCGCGGCGGTGGCGGCGAAGATCCCCGCGCCCAGTGCGGCGCCGAAGCCGAGGAGCGCCAGGGCCCCGCCATCCATCCGCAGAACACCGGCCGCCGGCCTCAACAGGAGTCGCAGGACGGCCAGAACGACGGCGAGGCACAGCGCGGCGGAGGCCACCACAACCGCCGCGGCCGGCTCGAAGCCGCCGGCGAGGCAGACGGCCCACCCGGCAGCAGCCAGGCACAGGAAGGCCGCGGCCGCTGCGGCGACCAGCAGGACAGGCGCCGTCGGGCGACCGGGCCGCGGAGACTCCGATCCTTCCATGGCAACCGATTCTCTTCCGGAGCGGGGGCAGATGCAAGGGAAGCGGGAGAACTGTCCGGAAAAACTTCCCTCGACAGGGGGGCGGCAGGCGGTGTATAACTCCCAAGGTCTGCTTTGCAGACCTCTGCCCTGGTCCGCCGCCCGTCAGGCGGCGCTTTTCGGAGGGAAACCCGGATGTCATCCACTCTGCGCAGATGGCTCACCGCGCTTGGCTGCTTGCTCGTCGCCGCCCTTACAACCGGAGCACCGGCTGGCGAGATCGCCGAACTGACCATCCCCGAGCAGGCCGGCGCCGCCCGCACAAATGAGCCGGTGCGCATGGGCATCCCGCTCGGCAAGGGCGTGGCCAAGGAGGTCACGGAACTCGCCCTCACCGACGCCGGCGGCAAACCGGTGCCCTGCCAGTTCCGCGAGGTCATGCGCTGGCCGGAGGACAAGTCCCTGCGCTGGGTCCACGCCGTCTTCCAGGCCTCGGTGCCGGCCAAGGGCAACGCCAAGGTCAAGCTGGTCAAGGGCGCCGCGGTCCAGAGCGACAAGAAGGTTGAGGTGGCCGAGGCCGGCGGGAACATCACCGTCTCCAACGGCCTGCTCAAGCTGGTCGTCAAGGGCCCCAACTTCAACCTCTTCGACTCCGCCAGCTTGGGCGGCGCCGAGATCGTCAAGCCCCACAACGAGGGATTCGTCGCGGTCATCAACGGCAAGCCTCACAAGCCCGGGGCCGACTCCAAGGCCGAGGTCGAGGAGAAGGGCTCGGAGGGAGCGGTGATCAAGGTGACCGGCAAGCTGGTGCCCGACGGCGCCGGCCCGGCCGGACCGTTCAGCTTCGCCTGCTACATCCACGTCTACGCCGGCTCGCCGGTCGTGAAGGTCTCCTTCAGCTACACCAACTGCCAGGCCGACCCGGGCCTGGCCGGTGACAAGATCGCCGGCAGCAAGGTGGCCCTGGAGGATCTCTCGTTGGTGCTGCCCACGGCGCTCGGCGGCGGCAAGGCCACCGTCGGCGGCGATGGCAAGAACTTCTCCGGCAAGGCCGGCAAGATCTTCGCCAAGAACTCGGACCTGAGCGAGATCACCGTCGACGGCGCCGCAGCCGGAACGGCCAAGGGCAAGAGCACGAAGCCGCAGACCATCGGCTGGGTTGACCTGGCCTCCGGCGACAAGGGTCTGGCGGTGGGCTGCCGGTGGTTCTGGCAGATGTTCCCCAAGGCCATGGAGGTCACGGCGGACGGCAAGCTCCGGGCCGCGCTCTGGGCCAGGGAGAACGGCAAGCCGCTGGACGTCTACATGGGCCAGGGCCGCACCCACTACCTGACCTTCCTCTTCCACGGGCCGTCCGACGACGCGACCCTCTCCAACTTCTTCGCGGGGACGCAGATGCCGCTCCGGGCCCTGGCTTCACCCAAGTACTACTGCCAGGATTCGCAGGCCTTCGGCCCCCTGGCCGAGGCCAACCCGGCCCTCTACCCCGCCGACCTGACGGAGTTCGCCCAGAAGTACGACGGCGACCTCCGGAAGTCTCTCAAGACCATCGAGGGCAAGATCGACGGCTGGAACTGCAAGGGCGTCACCCTGGACAGCTACGGCTACATGCCCTGGGGTGACCTGTTCCACTGGGCGAACAAGGACGGCGACACCGATCCCTGGAACATCCTCTGGGAGTCGAACTACTACGACTTCCCCTGGGCCTGCCTGCTGCAGTTCGCCAGGACCGGGGAGTTGGAGTACCTGACCACCATGGACCGCAACGGCCTGCACCTGGCCGACGTCTTCATGCTCAAGTGGCACCCGGAGAAGAAGTACTGGGGCGCCTGCCGCTACTCGCCGCCGGCCAACTTCGTCGGGCTGGACGACTCCACCCCGGAGAAGCCCCTGCCCTACTTCTCGGTGGAGTTCAACCACCACAAGGCCCAGAGCATCCTGGCCCGCTACCTGCTGCTCGGCGACTTCCGGGCGCGCGACGACTTCATGCTGGCCCTGACCAATGCCACCCTCAACTCGGAGGGCAGCTGGCGGCAGTGCCGCGGGGCCGGCGCCAAGCTCTGCACCCTCTACGAGGGCTGGCAGCTGACCGGCGACCAGGCGGTCATGGACATGTTCAAGAAGACCGTTGCGGCCGGCGCCGGACAGGCCAAGAAGGGCGGCAGCTCATTCGGCCACAGCAAGGGCCAGTTCATGTACGGGATCGCCTCGGAGGGCTTGGTTCGCTACTGGTGGATCACCAAGGACGAGGGCGCGGTCAACACCGTGAAGGTCATGAACGACTGGCTGATCGAGAGCGGCAAGCTCAAGGACGCCACGCCGAACAGCGCCATGTCCATGGGCTTCCTCTGGCGCCAGACCGGCGACGACAAGTACCGCGAAGCGACCATCAAGCTGCTCAAGTGGGGCGGAACCGAGACGCGGCCGAAGGGCTTCGGCCAGTCCTGGCGAAACACGGCCTACGCCTGGTACTACCTATCGAACCTGGCCCAGACCGAGAAGAATGCCGGAGCCCCGTCACCGGCGCCCACGCCGGCGCCAACACCCGCCAAGTAGTCGATCAGGTTCCATTCCGCAGGCGGCCGGTTGTGCATTCACCGGCCGCCTGCCGTCTTTCCGGAGAGCACCTCGACCTTACTGCGTTCTTCAGCGAGGGTCCCGGCCCGGGTTCAACCCTCTGCAGGCGGCGAGATGCTGGTGCTTTCCTTGCCCGCGGTCTTCCCGGCGGCGGGGGCGACCGGGGCAACCGGGGCGGCCGGCGGGGGCTGGGTGGCGGGGGCGGTGACCCGGGCGGCCTCGGCGATGGCCCCGCTGGCGTGGGCCTTCAGGAAGGCCTCGACCATCACCGGGTCCAATTGCGTGCCGGCGCACTCCTTGAGGATGCCCAGGGCCTTCTCATCCGCGAACCCCTTGCGGTAGGGGCGGTCGGAGGTCATGGCGTCGTAGGTGTCGGCCACCGAGAGGATCCGGCTGGTCAGGCAGATGTCGTCGGCGGCCTGGCCGTCGGGATAGCCTTTGCCATCCCAACGCTCGTGGTGGTGCCGGACCCCGTCGGAGACCTCGCCGATGCAGCGGTGGCCGATGTTCCGGACAATGTCGAAGCCCTGCCCGGGATGCCGCTTGATGACCTCGAACTCCTCGTCGGTGAGCTTGGCCGGCTTGTTGAGCACGGCCTCCGGCACGCCGATCTTACCGACGTCGTGGAGCTTGCCGGCGATCTCGACAATCTCCACATCCAACCCGGTCAACCCAACCACTTCAGCCATGGCCTTGCCGTAGGCGGTTACCCGCTCGGAGTGACCGCGGGTGTAGGGGTCCCGGGCTTCGATGGCCGCGGCCAGCGCGCCGACCGAGTCAAGGAAGAGCTTCTCCAGCCCCTTGATCAACTGGGCGCGCTCGATGGCCACACCGGCCTGGGCGCCGATGGCCGCCAGCAGTTCAAGATCGCGGTCGGCGAACTTGCGCTTGGCGTCGGTGGTGTCCACGTACAGGGCGCCGAGCACCGTCTCCTTGCTCAGCAACGGCACGCACATCACCGAGCGGATCTTCTGCATGATGATGCTCTGGCCGTCGCGGAAGCGGTCGTCGGCGGAGGCGTCGGTGCTGATCGCCGAGACGCCCTTCTTGAGCACCTCGTCGACCACCGTGCGCGAGACCGATAGCTTGGTCTCCTGCCCGCCGCCCCTGTGCCGCGCCGCCACCGGCTCGATGGCCCCGCTGGCCAGGTCGTGGACCAGGATCACCGCGCGCTCGGCGCCGGCGGTCTCCAGCACCAGGTCGGAGATGGTCTCGAAGAGCTGGGTCAGGTCGTGCTCGGCGTTGATGCTGGCGCCCACCCGGCAGAGCGTCTGCAGGGCGGTGTGGGCCGCGGCCAGCTCGACGGAGGCTCCGGCCTCGCCGCCGGCCGGGGCCGAGGCCATCATCATGGTGTGGTTGACGTTGACAATGCGCTTCTGGATGGAGGAGTCCGGCGCCTCCTCGCGAATCAGGCTGAGCGTGGTGCGCTGCCCGGTGCGGCGCGGCACGTGGCCGGACATGGCCACCTCGATGAGCGCCGTGCCCACCCGCAGCCGGTCGCGGTCGTGGAGGTAGCTCGAGAGCACCGGCTGGTCATTGACGTAGGTGCCGTTGGAGGAGCCCAAGTCGGTGAGCAGCAGCCGGTCGCCTTTGTTCTCGATCAGGCAATGGGTGCGGCTGACGCCCTCCTCGACCACCTGGAAGTCGCAGGCCTCGCTCCGCCCGATGGTGGCGCGGGCCGCGTCCTTGAGGGTGTAGCTCTTGCCGGCGCTGCGCCCGGCGCGGATGGTCAGGGTGGCGTCCAAGCGTGTTCCTCGTCGTCTGCTCCGTCCCGGCTGTGCGACGGGCGATTATACCCTGCGACGCCCCGACCGCAAGGCGGACGGCTTCTCGCCGGCCATGCAGGCGTCGAAGTTGCGGGCCAGCTTGCGGCGAAAGACCTGGGCCTACGCGCCCCTCTCCCGCCCCTGCCGCGTCGTCCGGAACCTGCGGAAGTCGATCCCGTACTTGGCCACCCGCAGGCCGATGAGCCGCTCGGATATGCCCAGCCCCCGGGCGGCCTTGGCCATGTTGCCGCGGGCGGACTTGATGGCCTCGACCAGCATCTCGCGCTCGACATTGTCGAGGGCCGCCTGCAGGGTACCGCTGACCACCGTGCCGCTGGCCTCGGCGGTCTGGAGGGTCGGCGGCAGGTGGTGGCCGTGGATGACCTCGTCGGTGGTCAGCAGCACAGCCCGCTCTATGCAGTTCTCGAGCTCCCGGACGTTGCCCGGCCAGTGGTAGGCGCTGAGCATGTCGATGGCCGGCGTCGATATCCGCCGGACCGACTTGTGGTTGCGCCGGCTGTGCTTCTCCACGAAGTGGTCGGCCAGGAGCAGGATGTCGGAGCGCCGCTCGCGCAGCGGCGGCACGTGGATCGGGAAGACGTTCAGCCGGTAGTAGAGGTCCTGCCGGAACCGATCCTCGGCGATCAGGGCGTCGAGGTCCCGGTTGGTCGCGGCGATGATGCGCACGTCGGCCTTGATGGGCGTGGCCGCCCCGACCCGCTCGAACTCCCGCTCCTGCAGGACGCGCAGCAGCTTGATCTGGGTGGCCGGAGAGAAGTCGCCGATCTCGTCGAGGAAGATGCTCCCGCCCTCGGCCAGCTCGAAGCGCCCCTTCCTCTCGGCCACCGCCCCGGTGAAGGCGCCCTTCTCGTGGCCGAAGAGCTCGCTCTCGATGACCGTCTCGGGCAACGCCGCGCAGTTGACCTTGATGAAGGGCCGCTCGGCGCGCAGGCTGTTGTAGTGGATGGCGTGGGCCACCAGCTCCTTGCCCACCCCGCTCTCGCCGCGGATCAGCACGGTGGCGTCGGACTTGGAGACCTGGGCGATCATGTCGTAGACCGCCTGCATGGCCCCGGAGCTGCCGATGATGTTCGATGGCCGGAAGCGGTCCTTGAGTTGCTCCTGGAGCCGCCGGTTCTCGTCCAGGAGCCGCTGGCGCTCCTCCTGGGCGCGCCGGCGCAGGCGCACGGCCTGGGCGATCATCGAGGCGATGACCGCCAGCATCCGCACATCCTCATCGCAGGAGGTCGGCTCCGGGAAGATCCGGTCGGCGGAGAGCGCGCCGATCGCCTGGCTGCCCAGCTTGATGGGCACGCACAGGAAGTGCAGGTCCTCCTTGCGGATCTTCCGGGACGACTCGCCCCGGCTCAGGAAGATCGGCTCCTCCGAGCCGCTGGGCACGACCGCCGGCCGACCGCTCGATATCACCCGGCTGATGACCTTCTGGGAGCTGGCGTGGATCTGGTCGGCGGTCAGCCCGTGGGAGGCGTCGGTCACCAGTTCCCCGGTGTCGCGGTTGAGGAGCGTCAGCGTGGCGTGGCGCATGGCGGTTAGCCGGGCCATGGCCTTGAGGACCTGGCCGACAACGTCGCGCAGGTCCATGCTCTCGTCGAGCGTCTGGCTGATCTCGAAGATCAGCCGCAGTTCGGACGAGTCGGCGATGACCGTCGGTTTGGCGGCGCTGGTCGGCACTCCCGGTTCCTCCCCACGAACCCGTATGCGTCGTGGCCACTTCCCACCACATCGTAGGAATTCCCCGGCAAAAAGCAACCGGCTTTTGTCTCCACAGCAAGGCGGATTTCGTGCTTGATTCCAGGCCGGCAACGTCCTATAATATCGTTGCTTGGCGCGCCAAGAGCCCTTCTTGCGCGGCTTGCAACAACTCCGGGGGGAGTTGGGAGAGTTGGCAATCCATGGTCATCAAGCTCAATCCTGAACAGGCGGTGTTGTTTGGCGCCGGCGGGCGCGGCGGCAAGGCGGCCGTGGCGGAGCCCGAGGAAGCCTCTCGGAAGGGCCGCACGGTCATCAGGCTCTCCACGACCAAGGCCGAGCGCCAGCAGGAGAAGGCCGAACAGGCCAAGGCCGAGCGGGCCGCGGCCCGGGAAGCCAAGGCCGCCGGTAACGGCAAGGGCTCCAAGAAGGCGCCCCCGGCGGCCGAGACCGCCCAGAGCATGGCCGCCAAGCAGCGCGAGATATCGGTCAGCGAGTTCTTCACCAAGAACCGCCACCTGCTGGGATTCGACAACCCCCGCAAGGCGCTGCTCACCGCCGTCAAGGAGGCCGTCGACAACTCCCTCGACGCCTGCGACGAATCGCACATCCTGCCGGACATCACCGTGGAGATCAGGGCGGTCGAGGGCTACGAGGACCGCTTCACCGTGGCCATCGCCGACAACGGCCCGGGCATCGTCAAGCAGCAGATACCCCGCATCTTCGGCAAGCTGCTCTACGGTTCGAAGTTCCACCGCCTGCGCCAGAGCCGCGGCCAGCAGGGCATCGGCATCTCGGCGGCCGGCATGTACGGGCAGCTGACCACCGGCAAGCCCATGCGCATCATCAGCCGCACCGGCAAGGACAAGCCCGCCCACTACTTCGAGATCCACATCGACACCGCCAAGAACGAGCCCCAGATCCTCAAGGACGAGGAGAAGCCCTGGGAGGTCGAGCGCGGCACCCGGGTGGAGTTCGAACTGGAGGCCAAGTTCCAGCGCGGGAGGCAGTCGGTGGACGAGTACCTCCAGCAGACCGCGGTGGCCAATCCCCACGCCAAGATCGTCTACAAGGCCCCCGACGGCCAGGACATGGAGTTCCCCCGCGGCGCAAAGGACGCCCCGCCCCAGCCGCGGGAGATCAAGCCCCACCCCTACGGCATCGAGCTCGGCGCCCTGATGCACGTGCTCCGGACCACCAGAAGCCGGAACGTCTGCGGCTGCCTCTCGCAGGACTTCTCGCGGGTATCGCCGCAGAGCGCGCGGAAGATCTGCGAGCGCGCCGGGATCGAGCCCAAGGGCCGGCCCAGCCGCATCGCCGCCCAGGAGGCCGAGCGCCTCTACCGGGCCATCCAGGAAACCAAGCTGATGAACCCGCCGACCGACTGCCTCGCGCCCATCGGCGAGGAGGCGCTGGTCGCCGGACTCCAGAAGGAGTTCAAGGCCGACTTCTACACGGCGGTCACCCGCTCACCGGCCGTCTACCGCGGCAACCCCTTCGTGGTCGAGGCCGCGCTGGCCTGGGGCGGGGAACTCCCCGCCGACGAGCTCGGCCGGGTGCTGCGCTTCGCCAACCGCGTGCCGCTGCTCTACCAGCAGGGCTCCTGCTCGATCTGGGAAAGCGTGCTGGAGGTCGACTGGAAGAACTACCACGTGGAACAGTCCCGTGGCGCTCCGCCCTCCGGGCCGCTGGTGATCACCGTGCACTTCGCCTCGGTCTGGGTGCCCTTCACCTCGGAGAGCAAGGAGGCCATCGCCAGCTACCCGGAGGTGGTCAAGGAGATCAAGCTGGCCCTCCAGGAGTGCGGCCGGCGGGTAAGCGTCTTCCTCTCCCGCCGCCGGCGCGAACTCGAAGAGGAGCGCAAGAAGAGCTACATCACCAAGTACATCCCGCACATCGGCATCGGCCTGCGCGAGATCCTCGGCTTCCCCGAAAAGGAGGAGCAGAAGATCGTCAAGCAGCTCACCAACATTCTCGAGAAGACGCGCGGAGGCGTGGAGTAACATGGTCAAGCGCAAGAAGGTCGAAGCTCCCAAGATCTCTCTGGCGGCCCTCCGCGACGCCGGCTCCCCCGCCGGGCGCGCCGAGACCGTGGGGCACATCAGGAAGACCGCCGACAAGATGGTCGGCGAGATCCACCGCGGCGACCGGCCGAACCTGCGCTTCCCCATCCGCTCGCTCAACAACGTCGAGTACGACCCCAAGGTCGGCTACTTCGAGCTCCTGGGCAAGAAGACCGAACGGACCCTGGCCTACTCCACGGTCAAGACCTTCGCCCAGTCCGTCCGGATGATGGCCGCGGCCAAGACCAACATCGAGGACGAGGAAATCTGCTCCAAACGAGAGATGTACTACAACTCCAAGGCCTGGGGCGAGTGCCGCTTCGCCGAGCAGCCCGAGTCGGACACGGTGATGGACGACATCGAGGCGCTCTTCGGCGTCAACCGCGAGCAGCTCGGCTTCGTGCCCGACGAGAAGGGCGGCGACGTGGCCGGCAAGCTGATGATCCTCGACCGCGACGCCCAGAGCGGCAAGCCGCTGAAGATCGACTGCACCAAGCAGGGCTCCGGCGCCTGGAGCATCCCCTCGAAGGTGGAGCACCTCGGCTTCGAGACCAACGCCAAGTTCATCCTGGTGGTCGAGACCAGCGCCCTCTTCCAGCGGCTGGTCTACCACGGCTACTGGGACAAGGCCAACTGCATCGTGATCTCGATGGGCGGCGTGCCGACGCGGGCCTGCCGGCGGTTCATCCGCAGACTCGCCGACGAGAAGCGCATCCCGGTGTACGTCTTCACCGACGGCGACCCCTACGGCTACGGCAACATCTACCGCACGCTCAAGGTCGGCTCGGGCAACGCCGCGCACATCAACCGCTTCTTCTGCGTCCCGCAGGCCAGCTACCTCGGCGTCACCCCCCAGGACATCATCGACTTCGACCTGAAGGACGCCACCCACCCGCTCGAGGACGTGGACATCAAGCGCGCCAAGGACGCCCTGAAGAACGACCCCTTCTTCAAGATCTACCCGCAGTGGCAGGCGGCCATCAACCAGATGATCGAGATGGGCGTCCGCGTAGAGCAGCAGGCCTTCGCCAAGCACGGCCTGAACTACGTCATCAACAACTACCTGCCCAAGAAGCTGGCGCACCCGGAGAAGTTCCTGCCGTAGGAGCGCCCTGCAACATCAGCGGAACCGCTCCGGCCGCAATGCGGCCGCACTGGCATGAACGACCGGGGAGTGGCGCAGCGCCAGTGTCCTTAACGCATAAGACGCTCAGCTAAGTGCATGGCCAGCCAACCGTAACGGATTACTTTTCGTGCAATCGAAGCAGCGGTACTCCACGAACACAGACACCCCACTCGATCCTCGCGCCACACGCACAGAGGAAGTTCCGAATCACCGAGATCCTCAGCACCCCCCCATGCTGGTCAGCAGGAAAGCCGCCAGGGTCAATACGACCACGATCACGACTGCGACCTTCTTGCGATCCCAGGCGGAGCCGCCCTTCCCCTTCGGCCCGGCGCCGTCGGTGAAGTTGCCGCACTTGGGGCAGCGGACTATGTCCGCGGGGACCTCCTCCCCGCAGTAACTGCACGGCTCGTAGTCGATCAGGTCGTCTTCGTCGCGCATCGCCTGCCGGACGCCCCGGCCGCAGGCCTCAAGCCTCAGGCCAGCGGCATGAAGACCATCCCGGTGTACAGCTTGGGATGGAAGAAGGTCGACTTCTGGGGCATCTTCTCCCCGGTCGAGGCCACCGCGGCGACCTGCCCGACGCTGGTCGGGTTCATGACGAAGACGCACTGGGCGCGGCCGGCGTCGATCCTGGCCACGGCCTCGCTGATGGCCTCGCCGTTGTCCTTGAGGTAGTCGATGTTGGTCTTGGCGGCGAGCTTGGCCTTGTCGATCCCCAGGATCCTGTCGAGGATCAGGGTGTGGAGCACGGCCACGTCCAGCGCCCGCCAGGCGTCCCCGTGGGACGGCTCGGCGGCCTTCATGGCCTTGGGGTTCTCAAGGGTGACCAGGGTGAAGCGAGCGCCGCCGCCGTAGAGCGCAAAGGCGGCCCGCCCGGCGCGCCCTTCCTCGGCCAGCCGGGCCAGGCAGGACTGCAGCCGCGCCTGGCGATCCTCGCCCTTGAACGGGAAGCTCTGTAGCCGGAAGTCCGCGGACAGCGCCTTCTCGAGCTTATCCAGACTGAAGCCGGCCAGGTCGTGGACCAGCCGGTGGGTGGGCAGAACCACCAGCCCGGGATCGGAGAGCGCCACCAGCGTGGCCATGACGTACCTGGCCTGCGGCAGCTCGGGGTGCTCCCGGGAGTACTTCAGGGCCACCTCGTAGCGGTGGTGCCCGTCGGCGATGAAGATGTCCTTGTCGGCCAGGATCCGGACCAGCCCGGCGCAGGCCTTCTGGTCGGCGATGGCCCACATGCGGTGGACGATCCCGTCGGCGTCCCGGTCCTCCAGGTCCGGCCGGCGGGTCCCGACGGCCTTCCGGATGGCGGCGTTGACCGCACCCGCATCGTCGGGGTAAAGTCCGAAGATCTGCCCCATGTGGGTGCGGGTCTGCTCCAGGAGCAGCCGGCGGTCGGCCTTCGGCCCGGAGAGGGTCTCCTCATGCGGATGCACGCCCTTGCCGAAGTCCACCAGCCTCAGCCCGGCGACGATGCCCAGGCGCTGATAGGTCCGGCCGGACACGGCGAACTCCTGCTCGTAGGCGTACAGGGCCGGGGCCGGGTCCTCGCGGAGCACCCCCGCCTTGCGCCACTCTGCCATGAGCTTCGCCGCGAAGGAGTAGCGCACCGCCTCCGGTTCGGACTCGGCCTCCGGACTGCGGCTGATTCTGGCTATGTTGTACTGGCTGCCGGCGATCAGCCGGTCGCGCATGGGGCCGTCGATCACATCGTAGGGCGGAGCGAACACCCTGCCGAGAGCGCCCACCTTCCCGATGTCGTAACGCAAGCCCTTGAACGGTGCGATTTCGGCCACGGAACAGTCCTCCTGGTTGGCACCCGATCCCACCGGGCGCCCAGCGCATGTTAGCTGCCCCGCCCCGGGTGTCAAGGCGGCGGGCTTTTCTCCTTGACAGTTGCCGCGTGGCGAAAATACTGCACCTCCGTAACAACCAGTCCGGACGATTGAGGGCCACTTGAGCGGCGAAGCCCGGCAGGCAGTCCTGGTGGTGGACGACGAGGCGCCGATGCGCGCCTTCCTGGAGAAGCTCTTGGCCAAGAAGGGCTATGCCGTGACAGCGGTGGACAGCGGCCAGGCCGCACTGACCGAGCTCGGCAGGCGGCCGTACGACGTCGTCGCCCTGGACTTCCGCATGCCGGGGATGAACGGGGCGGAGGCGCTGTCCAGGATCAGGACTGACCACCCCGGGGTAGCCGTGATCATCATGACCGCCTACCCCAGCGAGGAATCGGTGGTCAGGTGCATGGGCCAGGGCGCCGTCCGATTCCTTATCAAGCCCTTCACCTCCGGGGAATTCCTGCGGGCCGTGGCCGGAGCCACCCACGACCGGCGGGCCGCGGCCACGGAGTCCAGCCTGACCGTCCGGAGCGGCTTCCGCGACTGGGTCGAACTGACCGCTCCCAGCCGCCAGGAGTACCTGGCCCGCTTCGAGAATTTCGTGGACGCCCTTTACGACACCCGGCTGGCTCCCTCGGACAAGGAAGACATCAAGATCGCCGTCAGCGAGATCGTCGGCAACGCCATGGAGTGGGGCAACAAGGGCGATCAGAGCCGCAAGGTCACGGTGTCCTACTGCCTCTTCCCCGAGGAGATCGTCTTCAAGATCGAGGACGAGGGCGAGGGATTCGCGCCCTCGAACATCCCGGATCCTTCCGGCAATCCCGTCGAACATCTGCTCGATCGCCTGCGCCAGGGCAAGCGGGTGGGCGGTTACGGCCTGCACATCGCCAGGAAGGTGATGGACAAGGTCGTGCACAACGAGAAGGGCAACGTCGTGATCCTATCCAAGCGGCTTTCGGCGCAGGCCGACCGCATCGGTGGCAAGACCAGAACCAGGAGTGCATCGACATGAGCGACGCCAACATCGGCACCTGCGCTGTGGTCCTCTCGGGCGGGGCGGCGGCCTCCGTGGCCCCTCCCCTGGCCAAGCTGTTCGGCATCGAAGCGCGCCTGGCCGGGCAGATCGCCGGGGCTGCGCCCATCGTCCTGGTTGACAACCTGAGCACCGGCCAGGCCGCCGGCGTCAGCGCCGCCCTGGCGGAGATGACCGCCGCCGGCGCGCGCCTGGAGATCAAGGCCGCCTCCGATCTCGGCTCCCTGCCCCGCGTCGGCTGGCCGGGTGGACCCAAGATCAACGGCCGCGCGGCCGCCGAATACACCGCTCCGGCCGCGGCCGGAGCCGGCTCCGCCGCAGACGGCCAGTTGCGCTGCCCGTGCTGCGGGGCGGCCCTCCGGCTGATCGCCGCCCAGGGCGGGGCCCCCGCCCCGGCGGCTGCGGCTGCAGCTCCCGCCGCGGCACCCGCGGGCCGCCGCGAGGCCAAGGACTCGGGGTTCGAGGAGATCCCCCTGCCCGACGCCCTCAAGTCGCTCGACGCTGTCTCCAGCGAGCTCCCCGACGTCCCCGAGCTGCCCGAGCCCAAGCCGGTCAAGGTCAAGGCCGAACCGCCACCGGCCCCTCCGGCCGTCAAGGGCGCCATCAGCATGAAGAACGCCAAGCCCGGCTCGAGCGCCCCGATGGCCCTCGAGGACTTTGAGGCCGGCCTGGCCAGCGACGATCAGATGATGGCCGATCTCGATGACGGACTGCCCCAGGTGCCGGACGAGAAGGCCAAACCGGTACCCGCCGCACCGCCACGGCCGGCAGCCCTGCCAGCGCCCATCAGCCTCGACGAGATCACGGTCCAGCCGGAGGCGGGCCGCCCGGCCGCCGCGGTGCCCAAGGCCAAGGCGGTCAAGCCCATGACACCCCAGCAGGCCGCCCGGCAGGTGGTCGCCAAGCCCGCGGCCCCGGTCGCCAAGCCGGCCACCGCCGTCCCCGCCGCACCGGCGCCCAAGCCCGCCACGGCCGCCCCGGCCGCCGCACCGGCGACCGCGGCCTCCGGCGATCCAAACGAAAAGGTGAACATCTACATCAACAAGACCGCCAACCCCAAGGTCCACGAACTCGTGGCCAAGCTGCACAACGTATCCGTCGAGGACGCGGCCGCGCTCTGCGACAAGACGCTGGTCACTGTGGCCCGGGGCATCTCCCGCGGCCAGGCCGAGACCATCAGGAAGAAGCTGGCCGAGTACAAGGTCTCCGCGCGGCTCTCGGCGGTACGGCTCTCCCAGCGCACATCGGCCGACGCCGGGACCGGTGAGGCCTAATTCCGGGCGGCGCGTCGTCCGACGAATCCGACGGATCGGTCCGGTCTGACTGAACCGTCGGACGCGCGGCTCTACTTCCCTTCGATCGCCCCCAGCAGTTTCTCGTAGGCTGCCGCCTCGGGCTTGAGGCCCTCGCGCCTGCAGAGTTCGATGAGCTTCCTGTAGCGCTCCGCCGGCTCGGCCCGGGTCGCCCAGCAGGTCTTGGCCATGCACTCCGGACAGAGCGCCAGCGGATGGCGATCGGACTCATCCTGGGTGTTGCAGCCGTTCATGTTGCACTCGTACGCCGTGCAATGGGGCAGAGAGAACATGTGCCCGCTCTCGTGAGTGGCAAGCTTGAGCGTCCGGAGCAGGGCCAGCCGGTAGCTCTCCTCTGATTTGTCCGGGTCCCCGAAGCGGTACAGCGACCAGACCCCCACCCTCTCCTCCAGCGACGCCTGGCCGAAGACGAAGTTCCATCCCTTGCCCGGCCACAGGTCGGTGGCCGTGAAGCAGATGCTGGCGGCGGCGTCGCGCGGCAGGTTGGGTTTGAGCACCCGGTCGAGAATGTGGCCGGTCAGGAACTGCTCCCAGCCGGTGTAGGGATTCTTGCGGCGGGCGGCCTCCGGGACGACGTCGGCTTTCAGGTCCTCGCGGAACTTGGTCGGCACGTTGAACCAGACGGCCATGGCTTCGGAGGTGATGGTGACCATTTTGCGCTGGGTGGCGCTGAAGTCGCCAAGCGGCTGGATGTAGATGGTCCCACGCGAAACGGTGGGGCGAACTGGACCGCTGTCCAGGTACTCCTTGAAGTTCTGCCCCGCTTCGGGATGGTTGGCCAGCCAGTCCGACGGTCCCGGTTTGCCCAGCTTGACGGCCAGGGGTCTCAGCTTCTCAACAAGCGCCGTAAGGCGCTCGGCGCGCTCCCGGTCCTCGGCCGTCTCTCTGGCCGCGCGCTGCTGTTCGGCCGAGGGCTGGCCGGGCGGGGGCAGCGGCTCCCCGGCCCCGCTCCGGGAAGCCACCGGCGAAGCCGCCATCACGACCCAGACGACGACCCCGGCCACAAGCGCGGACCCCAGGGCCGCCACGAGGACCTTGCGCATGCTCGTTCCCCTTCCGATCAGGCCGACGGCAGTTCCAGGACGAAGCAGGCCCCCGCACCGGGACCCACTTCCCGCCGGAGGTCCCCGCCCATCGCGCGCGCCAGCCGGCGGCTGAGCGCCAGGCCCAGGCCCACTCCCGGCGCGGAGCCGGCGGCTTCGGCCGCGGAACGCGAGAATGGCCGGAAGAGCTTGCCGGCCACATCGGGCCCAACTCCGGGCCCCTGGTCGCGGACGGCCAGCGAAACCCGGCCGCGGCGGCGCCAGGACGTCAGTAAGATGCGCTTGTCCTGGGCCGAGGCGGCGTACTTGCAAGCGTTGTCCACCAGGTTGAAGAGGATCTGCTCGACTGCGCCGGGATCGGCGCGGACGGAACAGCCGTTCCCAGTTCCCAGTTCGCGGTTCCCAGCGGGAGAAGTCCGCCTGTCGGCCCTGTCTTCTGGGAACCGGGAACTGAGAACTGGGAACTCGTTGTTTCCCACCACCAGTTCCATCCCCGCCTGCGCAGCCCGCTCGGCCAGGCGCGGAGCAATCCGGTCCAGAAGCGCCGCGACGCTCAGGGTCTCGACCCGGGAGGTGCGGCGTGAGTTCTCCAGGCGCGCGTACGACAGAACGTTCTCCACCAGATGCCCGAGCCGGCCGGCCTCGGCGCGGAGCGTGGCCAGATACTTCCGACGGCGCGGTTCGTCGGTGACCATGCCGTCGTGGAGCATCTCTGCATACATCCGGAAGGTGGTCAGCGGCGAGCGCAGCTCGTGGGTCACAGCCGAGACGAACGCCGCCCGGCGCTCAGAGAGCGCCAGCGCCCCGGCCAGCAGCAGCGCCAGGGCCAGCGCCGCCAGGCCCATGCCGCCCCAGGCAGCGAAGAGCCACAGCCGGACCGTCGAGTCTCCGGCCGGCGAGACTGCCGCACCCGGACCGGGCATGAGCCGGACCGGCAGGGAGGCGAGCATACGGTCGTCGTCAGCCACCGTCTCTGTCCGGACCGGCTCGAGGTCCGCACCAGGCAGAAGGTCCCGGATGTCGCTGAGCAGGACCCGCCGGAGCTCCGGCCAATCCAGCCAGCAACCCTGAACGTACGGCTGGGAATCCACCGAGACGCGCCGGGCCAGGACCAGTTCGCCGCCCAGCCAGACCGGGCGCATCTCGCCGGCAACCACTTCCGGATACGGAGCAGCGCCGGCTCCTGGCAGGGATTCGGCCGCGGACTGCGCCTGGACCGCGGGCTTGCCCTGCTGCCCGGCCCGTGACTCCCCGGAGGACGGCTTCCCCTGCTCCACCTCCGGCAGGGCCCGCACGACCCGCGGGGAGTCATTGCCCTGGATGCCCATCGTGTTCGGCGAACCGGAGGTCGACTTGAACGAGTCCTGAACACGGTACCAGTTACCGTTGGTGGTGTTGGCGGCATAGTTGTCGCCGCTCTGCTGACGCTGCACCGACTTGCTGCGAGCCTGCTGCTCGTTGCGGTTCCAGTCCTTGTTGCGCTGTTCGGCCTGGGCCAGCACCTGCTTGGGATCCCAGGTCTGCTGGGCCAGGAACTCCTGCTGGTTGTCCGCGAGGTTGGCGGCCTGCTGGCCGACACTGCGCTCCAGCATGGCCAGATCCACGGCTCCGCCCCGTTGCCCATGGGCCCAGAGCGTGACTGACGGCGGGTTGCCACCGCCCTTCTGGGCCAGGATCACCGGCTGGTGCTGCGTCTCGCTGGGAAGTCCGGCCAGCAGGACCTGCCGGTCCAGGAATCGCCGGAGATCGGCCTCGCGCCCCGCGGCGGTCTCCAGTCGGGAGGCGGCCACAAACCCGTCGTTCAAGGCCATCTCCCGGGCCCTGCCCGCAGGAGCCTCCGGGGAAGAGATCCTGCCGGTCGGATCGATCTGGAAGTGCAGGAGGACCAGGGGGTCGCCCGCGGCCAGCAGCGGCGACGGCACGAACACCTCACCGTTGCGAACCTCGGCCAGCATCCTGGTGTAGGCCCTCTCGGTCGGATAGAACGAGCTGTAGGCGAAGTACGGCCGCGAGCCCTCCCTGGCCAGCAGCGGGGCCAAGGCCAGTTCCATCCGCCAGAGCGCCAGACGGACACGCTCCTCGCGCTCGGCGCGGAAGCGCGCCGTGGCTTCCGCGCCCTCGAGGCGCAGGGCCAGGAAGCTCACCCACCCCATGGCCGCGGCCGCCAGGACCGCCGCCAGGGAGAAGATGAGCCAGGCCCTGGCCGAACGGGACACGGTCATCGCTTTCGGCCCTCGGCGGTGAACATATAGCCCTTGCCCCGGACAGTGAGCAGGACCCGGGGCTCTTCGGAGTCGTCGCCCAGCTTCTCGCGCAGCCGCGCCACCTGCATGTCAACCGTGCGGGTTTCCAGGCCCGTCGGGTCGGTGCGCCAGACCCGCTCGAGGAGCTCGTCGCGCGACACCGCCCGGCCGGAGTTGGCGGCCAGGTACCGGATCAGCTCGGCCTCGCGCTCGCTAAGCTCGGCGCGCACGCCGCCCGAGAGCCTGGCTTCGCGGCGCTCCAGGTCGGCTACGCCCCCCGGGAACTTCACTTCGCGGACGTCCGAAGGGCGCTCCGCGCTGCGGCGGAGAACCGCCTCCACCCGGGCCAGCAGCTCCTTGACTCCGAAGGGTTTGACCACGTAGTCGTCGGCGCCGAGCTTCAGACCCTTGACCCGGTCGGATTCCTCGCCGCGGGCGGTGAGGATGATCACGGGCAGCCTGGGCCGGACCTCGCGGAGCGCCCTGAGCACCTCCAGGCCGTCCTTGCCGGGAAGCACCAGGTCGAGGAGCACGAGGTCCAGGTCGGCCTGCACGGCCTTCTCCAGGCCCTCGTCGCCCCGCCCGGACCAGAGCGCGGCGTACCCGTCGAACTCCACGGCGTCGAGGATCCCCTGGCGGATGGCCGGGTCGTCCTCGATGACCAGGATGCGCTTCTTCATCGGAACTCCTCGCCCCAGGCGGATGTCCGCCGGCTGCCGCCGGCCGGGGTCCGCCGCCGGATCAGTCTACCGCCGCCGACCTCACTTGGCCAGGTAGGACTTGTGGATCCACTCGCCCTTCTGATCCTTGTCCTGGCTCTCGATCATGACCGCCGCGGCGTTCTCGCGCGTCGCCGTCTTGGAGCGCTTGCTGACGTCCTTCTCGGCGGCGGCGGCCTTCTCGACCTCCGCCATGAACTTGGCGATTTCCGCCGGGGCGGGGGCCCCGGCAACCGCGCCGGCCTTGCGCTCTGCGAAGGCCTCGGTGGCCGCGGCCTCCAGGAGCTTGGGCCACAGCTTGCGGAAGAGGGTGCCGGCCGCGTAGGTGTCGACGCTGCTGATCTTGCCGTTGACCGCGAAGGCGAAGCCGACCACATCGGCCTTGCCCTCGGGCAGAGAGGCCAGCGCCTTGGTGTAGGCGGCGATCTCCTCCTTGACCTTCTTGTTCTCCAGGGCCAGCTGCAGGCTGCTCTGCGATTCCGGCGCGTTCACCTTCTGACCGGCGTTGGCACTGAGCTTGTCCTGGGTCTCCGCCACCTTGGCCCAGACCGTGCCCTGGTCTCCGGACTTGGCCGCGGCCATCTTCAGTTCCTTGGTGGCCAGGGCGTTGTCCGAGCTCTGGAACGCGGCCACGCTCTCACTGCCGCGAGCGCGCCACCGTCCCTGCTCGACACAGAAGGAGGGCAGTGCCACCTTCCCGGAGTTCGGCGACAGGACCAGATCGTACTGAATGGTGCGATCCTGCTTGCCTCCCTTGACAATGTCCCCGTACTGGATGTAGACGGCCCGGTCCTTGGACTGGTTCTCGACCGACAACTCGTTCACATTGCCCGTCTCGTGGACCACGACCAGCTTCTGCTCCATGGCCTCCTTCAGAGTCAGGAAATCCGCGGCCGCCACCCGGTCCTTGCCGTGGAGCAGGAAGACCGCGAGGTTGCCGTGCTCGTAGGGGCCCGAGACGCGGAACTCGCCGACGACGACTTCCGCGGCCTTGGCCCCCCCCGCACCCTTCCCGGCATCCCCCCCGGCCTGCGCGGCCGCGCCCTTGCCCCCGTCACAACCAGCCGTCAGCAGGCACGCCACTCCCAAGGCCAAGAGCCCCCAGAATGTCCGTGTTCCCGACATAATGACCTCCAGTTCTCAAAGCCCCCATCCAGGCACAGTTGTATGACGCCGCAACCACCCCCCAGGTTCACGCAAACATTGTATCCCGGCGGGGGGGCCCCGGAGTAACCGGACTGTAACGTTTTGACAGGACGCGGCGGGAAGCTAGAATGCCCAGCCATGGACGAATCGTTCCCGCGACACCCGGAAGCCCCATCCCAACCACCGGCTCCGATGGCAGGCGCGCCCGAGACCGGCAAGAAGAGCTGCTGGCGGAGGTCCTGCGGCTGCTGCCTGGGCATCCTGGCGGTCCCGGCCGTTCTGATCCTGGCAGTCGTGATCTGGCTGAGCCTGGGACCGGCCCCCGCGCCGGCCGACTGCCTGCCGCCGGGGGACCCAATTGCCGCGGTGTTTCGCGACCCGGCCGGTCTGGTTGACAGGGTTCTCGTCGAGGACCGCTGGCAGCCCCTGCGCGCCGCGATCAAGGACCATGGCAACCTGCCCGACGAGCGTCAGGCCGGACTGCTGAAGTTCGTCCTCAGGCGCGCCGCCGGCGGGGAAATCGCCCTGTCCGGAGAAGGCTCGTCGACGGTGGCGGCCATGCGCCCCGGAGTACTCTTCCGGGCCTTCGAACGCGTAACCCGGCTATGGATCCCGGCGGATTCCGGCGGCGTGCGCCGCATCCCGGACGGAGGACCGTGCTACGCGTTCATCGGCAAGACCCTGGTCGTGTCCAGCGAGCATGCCCGGCTGGCTGAAGTCCTCGCCCGCCAGGAACAGATCGTCCTCAAGTCCAAGGCGGCATCCCCCTCCGGCCAGGACGCCGGCGTCGAACTGCGCTTTCATGCTCTGCTCAACCCCGAGGCCAAGGACCACCGGACGGCGGCCTACATATTCGACCTCCCCTGCCCGTCCTCGACTCGGGGGTGGCTGCGCGCCGATCGCGAGCTTCGCCTGCTGGCCGGCGAGTTGATCGCTCAGGAGGCCATCGAGGCCCCGAGCCTGCCGCCGTCACCGCCTCCGGCTCCCCTGCCCTCCTCCGGCCCGGCCTCGGCCAGGCTGGTGCCGTCCGACGCCTTGGGTTATTGGGCCTGGCACGCGCCAGCCGGCCCCGGCCGCTGGCAGTGTATCGGACGAGCGCAGGCCATGGTGGCGACAGTCGGGGGACCGGGCTCGGATCTCGACGAACTCATGCGCCAGTTCCGGAGCGCCGGTATCGACCCTGAGAAGGTCCTTATGCCGCGGCTGGCCGGGGAGCGCGCCGTGGCCGTGGTCAGCCAGCCCGGACCGGGCGGCAAGCCCCTGCTTCCCGCCTTGAGCTTCATGGCGGAGTGCTCCAGCCAGAAGGATGACTGGCCGCTGATCCGCAAGGCCCTGGAGACCTTCTTCGGCCTGCCGATCGCAGAAGCTCCTCCACTGGTTGCCGGCAAGGCCCCGGACAAGTACCTCCTTCGGCACAACCACAAGGGAACCGAGGTGGTGGAGATCGTCTACAGCCGCCATTCGCTCGGATCCGGCTTCCGACCGGCAGTGGCCATGGTCGGCAGGTTCGCAGTCTTCTCCACTTCCCGGGACGAGATCGTTCGCATGCTCGACCGGGCCGCGGGCACAGCCGGTGGCCCGGCGCTCGCCTCAGCGCCGGATCTCGCGTGGCAGGCGGGCAAGCCCGTCCCGGCAGCCGTGATGCTCCTGCGCCCCCAGGGCCGCGGCCGGGAGATGGTCGACCTCGCCCTGGCCCTCGGCCACGCTCTGAGCGAACCGGGGCAAGGCCCGGGAGTCGAGGACGAGAAGAACGGCGCAACCCTGGCCGCCGTGCTGTCGCTGACCGAGACCATCCGCGTCCAGTGGTTCCCGACCGAGGCCGGAGGAGTACGGCTGGACCTAGACGGGACCCTGCTCAAGTAGCATGCCGTCTGCCCACAGCATTTCCAACCTATAGGTGGTTTTGATCTACTAAACCACCCAATTGTCGTTTTGCGTCTGTAGCGCTGTCGGCCGGACTTGGGCGCCGGCGATCCCCATAATGCGCGATCATGTGCCTTAAACACCTTTGTGCCCCGTATCGCCTCCATGGCATGGGGGTTGCTTTTGCCACAGTCATTCGCCGGAGGCCGGCAGCCTACGGCAGCGATCAGAAAGCACCCCGTGATCAACACCGCAGACACCGCCTGGGTCCTGGTCAGTTCGGCGCTCGTGCTGCTCATGACTCCGGGGCTGGCCTTCTTCTACGGCGGGCTGGTCCGCAAGAAGAACGTGCTGTCGGTGCTCATGCAGTGCGTCATGATAATGTGTCTCATCACGGTGCAGTGGACGCTCCTGGGCTACAGCCTGGCCTTTGGCTCCAGCCACGGCGGCCTGATCGGAGGCCTGGACTTCCTGGCCCTGCGCGGCGTGGGGCTCGACCCCAACGCCGAGTACGCCGGAACCATCCCCCATCAGGCGTTCATGGCCTTCCAGATGATGTTCGCGATCATCACTCCGGCGCTGATAGTCGGAGCCTTCGCCGAACGCATCCGCTTCGGGGCGTTCTGCGTCTTCTCACTGCTCTGGGCCACGCTGGTCTACGACCCCATGGCCCACTGGGTGTGGGGAGCCGGCGGCTGGCTGCGCAACCTGGGCGCGCTGGATTTCGCCGGCGGCACGGTGGTGCACATCAACGCCGGAATGGCAGCGCTGGCCGCGGCCCTCGTGCTCGGCAGGCGCAAGGGCTACCCGGACACCTCTCCTCCCCACAACCTGCCCTTCGCGGTGCTGGGCGCGGGGCTGCTCTGGTTCGGCTGGTTCGGGTTCAACTCCGGCAGCGCGCTAGCGGCCAACGGCGTGGCGGTCAATGCCTTCCTGGTCACCCACGTGGCCGCGGCGGCCGCGGGCCTGAGCTGGGCGCTGATCGAGTGGCTGATCATCCGCCGACCGACGGTGCTGGGCATCATTTCCGGGGTGGTCGCCGGACTGGTGGCCATCACTCCGGCGGCTGGATTCGTGGGCATAGGCGGCGCCCTGGCCATCGGCGCGGGCGCGGGGGGAATCTGCTACCTGGCGGTCAGCCTGGTCAAGTCCCGCCTGGGATACGACGATTCGCTCGACGCTTTCGGAGTGCACGGCATCGGCGGGATCTGGGGGGCGATCGCCACCGGGCTCTGGGCCAGCACCGCGGTGAACCCGGCCGGCGCCAACGGGCTCTTCTACGGCGGCATCAAGCTCTTCGGAGTGCAGCTGCTGGCGGTCGCGGTCTCGGCGGTCTACTCGTTCGGCGCGTCCTACTTGCTCTTCCGGCTGGTCGGCGCCATCGTGCCGCTGCGGGTCAGCGAACACGATGAGCGGGTGGGGCTGGACCTCACCCAGCACCGCGAGGCCGGCTACACGCTGATCGACTGAGGAGCCACCGGATGAAGCTGATCGTCGCGATCATCCAGCCAGACCGCCTTCCGGAGGTCCTCGACGAACTGGAGAAGCGCCAGATCCATCTGGTCACCGCCTCCAACGTCCTGGGGCGCGGCCGCCAGCACGGGGTCTCGGAGGTCTACCGCAGCCACCAGGAGGTGGGAAACCTGCTCAAGAAGGTGCGCCTGGAGGTGGCGGTCAATGAGGACTTCGTCAAGCCTACCGTCGAGGCCATCGTGTCCGGAGCCAACACCGGCCAGATCGGCGACGGCAAGATCTTCGTGCTGGAACTGGCCGAGTGCGTGCGCATCCGTACTGGCGAAACTGGTTGCGTGGCCATAGGATAGAAAACCCATTGACAGCGGCACCCGTTCCGGTCGTCGGAGCGGGTTCCATCCGAAGCTCGGAAGCGCGGAGAAGAAGGAAGGAGCAGAGACTGCGATGGACGTAAAGGGCGTTCTGGACCTGATCAAGGCCAAGGGCATCACCGCCGTGGATGTCCGCTTCATGGACTTCCCCGGACTCTGGCAGCACTTCACCGTGCCGGCCAAGGAGTTCGGCGAGAAGGAATTCACCGAGGGTCTGGGCTTCGACGGTTCGTCGATCCGCGGCTGGGCGGCTATCAACGAAAGCGACATGCTGGTGGTCCCCGACCCCAACACCGCCTTCGTCGACCCGTTCTCGAAGAGCCCGACCCTGGTGATCATCGGCAACATTCAGGACCCTATCACCCGCCAGGACTACGGCAAGGACCCGCGCAACATCGCCAAGAAGGCCGAGAAGTACCTACTGTCCACCGGTCTGGCTGATACCGCCTACTTCGGGATGGAGTCCGAATTCTTCATCTTCGACGAGGTGCGCTGCCACCAGGACGTGCGCTCCGGCTACTACTCGGTGGACTCCGGCGAGGGCCAGTGGAACTCCGGTCGTGAGGAGAACCCCAACCTCGGCTACAAGATCCGCTACAAGGAAGGCTACTTCCCGGTTCCTCCCTCCGACACGCAGCAGGACATCCGCGAGGAGATGTGCGAGGTCATGGCCGCCTGCGGCATCGACATTGAGCGCCACCACCACGAGGTGGCCACCGCCGGGCAGGCCGAGATCGACAGCCGCTACCGCCAGCTGGTCAGGGCCGCCGACGAGCAGCTCATCTTCAAGTACGTCTGCAAGAACGTCGCCAAGCGCAACGGCAAGACCGTGACCTTCATGCCCAAGCCGCTCTTCGGCGACAACGGCTCGGGGATGCACACCCACTTCTCCCTGTGGAAGGGCGGCAAGCCGCTCTTCGGCGGCGACCGTTACGCGGGGCTCTCCCAGATGGCGCTCTACGCCATCGGCGGCATCCTCAAGCACGCGCCGGCGCTCTGCGGCATCTGCAACCCGACCACCAACAGCTACAAGCGTCTGGTGCCCGGCTACGAGGCCCCGGTCAACCTGGCCTACTCGGCCAAGAACCGCTCGGCCTCGGTGCGCATCCCGATGTACTCGCCCGACCCGCGCACCAAGCGGCTCGAGTACCGCTGCCCGGACCCGAGCGCCAACCCGTACCTGGCGCTCTCGGCCATCATGCTCGCGGCGGTCGACGGCATCCAGAACAAGATCGATCCGGGCTCGCCGCTCGACAAGGACATCTACGACCTGCCGCCGGAGGAGCTGGCCAAGGTGCCCTCCACCCCGGGCAGCCTCGAGGACGCGCTCGACGCGCTCGAGGAGGACCACGAGTTCCTGCTCAAGGGCGAGGTCTTCACCGAGGACGTGATCGAGACCTGGGTCAACTACAAGCGCGAGCGCGAGGTCGACGCCATGAGGCTCCGGCCGCACCCTTACGAGTTCGTCCTGTACTACGACGTCTAAGGGGCAAGGGACCGCACATCATCGATCAGAGCAAGCACGGGGGCGGGCCAGCAGGCCCGCCCCCGTTCATTGGCAGACACCGGGATGGGGGGCGATCAGGCGATCTCGCGCCGGTCCTCGGCGGGCGCCTCGGGCGGAGCCGGCGGCGGCTCGGCCGCCGGGACCACCAGGGGCGCGACCGGCCGCGGCAGAGCGGCCATGCCCTTCTCCACAACCTCAGGAGTGATCACATACTCACGGATGTCCTTCCGGTCCGGCAGCTCGTACATGATGTCGAGCATGAGGCTCTCGAGGATGGTGCGCAGCCCGCGGGCGCCGGTCTTCTTCTCGAGCGCCCGCCGCGCCACCAGGCGCAGCGCGTCCTCGGTGAAGGCGAGCTTCGCGCCCTCCAGCTCGAAAAGCTTCTGGTACTGCCGGATCAGGGCGTTCTTGGGCTCGGTCAGAATGCGGATCAGAGCTGGCTCGTCGAGCGGGGAGAGCGCCGTGACCACCGGGAGCCGGCCCACGATCTCCGGGATCATCCCGTACTTGACCAGGTCGTGGCTCTCCACCTGCCGCAGGATCTCAGAGCGCTCGCCATCGGCCAGGCCGCGGGCCTCGCGGGTGAAGCCCATCATCGCCCGGCCGGTGCGCTGCCCGATGATCTCCTCCAGCCCGTCGAACATCCCGCCGCAGATGAACAGGATGTTGGAGGTGTCCATCTGGATGTACTTCTGCTCGGGATGCTTGCGCCCGCCCTGCGGCGGGATGTTGGCCACCGTGCCTTCGAGGATCTTCAGCAGCGCCTGCTGGACGCCCTCTCCAGAGACGTCGCGGGTGATCGAGGCGTTCTCGCTCTTGCGGCCGATCTTGTCGATCTCGTCGATGTAGACGATGCCCCGTTCGGCCAGCTCCATGTCGAAGTCCGCGACCTGAAGCAGCCGGAGGAGCAGGTTCTCGACGTCCTCGCCGACGTAGCCGGCCTCGGTGAGCGTCGTGGCGTCGCCGATGGCCAGCGGCACGTCGAGGATGCGGGCCAGCACCCGGGCCAGAAGCGTCTTCCCGCAGCCGGTCGGCCCTATGAGCAGGATGTTGCTCTTCTCGATCTCGACGTCGTCGGGCGACTTGGGGCTGGTGATCCGCCGGTAGTGGTTGTGGACGGCCACGGACAACACCCGTTTGGCGTGGTCCTGGCCGATCACGTACTCGTCGAGGCGGCCCTTGATGTAGCGCGGAGCGGGGACGTCCTTGATCCGTTCCCGGCCGCCGCCCTTGCGGGCCCCGATCTTGTCCTGCTCGATGATCGAACCGCACAGCTCCACGCACTCGTTGCAGATGTAGAGCCCGGGGGGGCCGGCCACCAGTTTGGCGACCTCGCTTCGGTCGCGGCCGCAGAAACTGCAGAACTCCATGGGCTCGTCGCCCTGTCCCCGCCCTTTTCGCTTGCCCATGGCAGCCCTCTCAGGCCTGGGTGGTCAGGATCTCGTCGACCAGGCCGTAGGCCTTGGCCTCCTCGGCGGACAAGAAGCGGTCGCGGTCGGTGTCCTTCTCGACCTTCTCGACGGGCTGGCCGGTATGGACGGCCAGGATCTCGTTGAGCTTGCGCTTGAGCTTGAGGATCTCCTCGGCCTGGATGGAGATGTCCGAGGCCGTGCCGCGGAATCCGCCCCAGGGCTGGTGGATCATCACCCGGGAGTTGGGCAGGATGTAGCGCTTGCCCTTGGTGCCGGCGGCGAGCAGCACGGCGCCCATGCTGGCGGCCTGCCCCACGCAGTAGGTGGCCACGTCGTTGGAGACGAACTGCATGGTGTCGTAGATAGCCAAGCCGGCGGTGATAGAGCCGCCCGGGGAGTTGATGTACACGCTGATGTCCTGGTCCTTGTTCTCCAGCTGCAGGAAGAGCATCTGGGCAATGACCAGGCTGGCGGTCAGGTCGTTGATCTCGTCGCCGATGAAGACGATGCGGTCCTTGAGCAGCCGGCTGTAGATGTCGTAGGCGCGCTCGCCCCGGCCGGTGCGCTCGATGACCATGGGAACCAGGCTCATGGGCTTCCCTCCGTGTTCTTGGTGCCCCGTGCGGCCTGCGCCGCCCCGGACACCGGTCAGCTCTTGGCGCCCGCGGCCGCCTTGCCGATCTGCGCCTTGCTGACGACGAAATCGATCACCTTGCGCTCAGCGAGCTCCGCCTTGACGGACTCGATCTCGCCGTGCTCCTCGGCGTGACGGCGGAAGGCGACGGGATCGACGCCGCGCCGGGCAGCCATCTCGGCCAGGCGGCCGTCGACCTCGGCGTCCGAGGCCTCCATGCCCAGCTTCTTGGCCAGCTTCTCGAGGATCAGGAAGGCCCGGAGCTCGCGCTCGGCGTCCTTCCGGCTGACGTTGTGCATCTCCTGACGGGCCTCGTCGGTGAGCGTTTCGCCGTTGATGCCCATCTGGGCCAGCCGGTAGTGGCGGCGGGCCTCGTTGCCGGCGCAGGCGCGGGCCAGCAGCTTCTCAGGCAGCTCGAACTGGACCGCGGCCACCAGCTTGTCGATGGCCTGGGAGCGGACGGCTTCATCCGCCGAGGACTTCTTGTCCTCGACCAGCCGCTCGCGGAGCGAGGCGCGGAGCTTCTCGGCGCTCTCGGCGCCGAGCTTCTTGGCGAGCTCGTCGGTGAGCTCCGGCAGCTTCGGACGCTTGACGTCCTTGAGCTCGATCTCGGCCTGCGCGGACTTGCCGGCGTACTCCGGGATCCGGAAGTTGACGGGCAGCTCGACGGTCAGGCTGCGCCGGTCGCCGGCCTTGGCGCCGAGCAGCTCGGAGGACTTGAGATCGAAGGGCAGACCCAGGACCCGCTCCTCCATGAGCGCCACGGGCAGCTCCTGATCCCTCCAGGCCTCCTTGCCGTCGACGGTCAGCCTGGCCTCGATGACCACGATGTCCTCGTTCTGGGCCGGCTCGCTGACCGGATGGACCTCGGCCAGCCGCCGCAGGATGTTCTTGAGGGTCTTGGCCACGTCCTCGTCGGTGACCTCGTCGGACGGGCGCTCCAGCTTCAGGCCCTCGCAGGAGGGCGGATCGAAGACCGGCTTGACCTCGATCTCGCACTGATAGCTCAGGGCCTTGTCCAGGCTGAACTCGACCTTATCCAGGTCCAGAACGGGCTCGCCGACCGGCTCGAGGGCCTTATCCTTGACCACGTCCCGGAAGGACGCCTCGATCAGCTTGCTCTTGGCGTCGGCCACGATCTGCTTGCCGAACTTGCTGGTGAGCAGGCTGCGGGGCACGCGCCCGCGCCGGAAGCCGGGCAGTTCCGCCTCGCGCCCCAGCTCCAGACATATCGTGTCGTACTGCTCCTTGACCTTGGCGGCCTCCAGTTCGACGCTGATGCGCTTCCTGCACGGGCCGAGGTCGACGACTTCCGCCTTCATGGGAATTCCTCTCCTTGGACTCAAGACCAGGATGTGCGGGCACTTACCGCGGCATCATCATGGAATGACGCCATGATACCTTCGGAGCGGCGAGTGTCAAGCAAATGCTCCCCTTGTGGCCCGGAAGCGGGGGGCTATCATCCCGACCGGACCGGCGACCGGGATCGCCGGGAACCCCGCTTCCCGGGAGAAAGGCAGAAAGATGAGCGAGCAGTCGCAAGGGCCGATCCTGCCGCGCACCATGAGTTCCAGCGAGGTCTACGCCGGCCGGGCCTTCAGGGTCAGGGAGGACGTCATCGAGGCCGGCGGCCGGAGGATGAACCGCCAGGTGGTGGTCCACCCCGGCGCGGCAGCCGTTCTGCCGGTCCTTCCCGACGGGCGGGCGGTCCTGGTCCGCCAGTACCGGCACGCGCTGGCCACGCGACTGCTCGAGATCCCCGCCGGCACGCTCGAACCCGGAGAGCCGCCCGAGGCCTGCGCCCGCCGCGAGATCGAGGAGGAGGCCGGCTACCGCGTCGGCCGGATAGTGCCGCTCGGCCCGGTGTATCCGGCGCCGGGCATCAGCACCGAGATCATCCACCTCTTCGCCGCCACCGACCTCTCCGAGACCCCGGCCCGCCCGGAGCCGGACGAGGACATCGAGGTCGAACTGCATCCCCTGGAAGAGGTCGTCAGGATGATCGCCGACGGCAGAATCTGCGACGGGAAGACCGTCACCGCGGTAGCCCGCTGGCAGTGGAGGGTGGCTCGGTAGCCTCTATCGGCAGATCCTCCGGCCGCGAGCCGCAGCGCCGGTACTGGCTCGGCGCTATGCCCTCGGCGCTCCGGAAGGCCCGCGAGAGCCCGTGCACGCTGGCGAAGCCGCTGCGCCTGGCGATCTCAGTGAGGTTGAGCGGAGAGCCGATCATCAGTTCCTTGGCGCGAGCCACCCGCGCGCGGCAGACGTACTCCCGCGGCGAGAGCCCGAAGTGCCGCCGGAAGAGCTCCCGGAAGTGGCTGGGCGAGAGCTCGCAGAACTTGGCCATCTCCTCGACCTGGACCGCCTCCGACGCGTGGTCGCGCATGTAGGCCGCGGCCTCCTCGACGAGCGGCACGTGCGCGTGCTGCGCCGCAGGGAGCCCCGAGCGTCCGCGGAGGATCTCGGCGACGATCTCGATGATCATCCCGGACAGCCGCAGCTCGCTCCAGGGCTGCGCGCGGCGCTGCTCGGCGACCGCCTCGCGGACCAACCTCCCGACGCGATCATTGGTGTGTCCGCGGATCCGGCCTTTGAGGCCAGTGATCAACGGGTGCCTGACCGGGGGATGCAGCCGCCGACCGAAGGACCGTAGGTCCAGCGTCCCGGCCGGGATGCTGCCCTCCCAGTGGCTGTCGCCCGGCCGGTAAACCAGGTCGAAGTGCACGAAGGGGCAGTCCATGCTCGGCGGGAAGCCCTCCATGTCGTGGGCGGTGTCCGGCGGGATCCAGAAGAGGTCGCCGGGCCGGGCGTCATACTCGACGCCGTCGATGATGAAGCGCCCGGTCCCGTCGGCGATGTAAACCAGCAGGAAGTCGAGCAGCTTGCGACTCCTGATCCGCCAGGCCGGACGGCGGTGGTCGCCGGAGTGGCGGACATAGGGACGCAGCGTCATCAGCAGCTCGCCCCAGGGCTCCCGGCGCTTGGTGGCCATTGCCTCATCCTCCGGCGATCCGGGTACGTAATTGGCGGTCCCGGCAAAGACATTCTCCCCTGTTTCAGTGCATAATCAAGTGGCGGAGCGAAGGCGGGGGCTGGGCGTCCCCGGCGATCCGGACAAACGAGCGAGGAGGCGATCATGGCGATCCAGAACGCTTGGCCCGGGCCGGTCAAGGCTGAGCCGGACTTCTCGGAACTGCTCAAGGTCCTCAGACGGCAGCCGCCCTCCCGGCCGGTGCTTGGCGAACTCTTCATGAACGGCCCGCTCTACGACCTGGTCATAGGACCGGAGACGGTCAAGCGCATCGCCGGCAAGCCCGGGAGAGAGACGGTCCGGCGGATCCACGCCTTCCGCGCCCTGGGCTACGACTACGCCACGGTGGCCGCCTCGGACTTCGGCTTCCCCCGCAAGGAGATCGCCCACGCCAACACCATCTCCCTCAACGAGGGCACGATGATCAGCGACCGGCCTAGCTTCGAGCGCTACCCCTGGCCCGACCCGGAGAGCTTCCCGCTCCACGGGGTCGAAGCCGCCCGCGGAGAGCTGCCCGACGGCATGAAGTTGATCGTGATCGGTCCCTGCGGCGTGCTCGAGAACCTGGTGCGGATGGTCGGCTACGAGACCCTGTGCATGCTGACCTACGACGACCCGGAGTTGGTCGGCGCCATCTCCGACGCCATCGGCTCGCGGCTGGTGAAATACTACCAGCTGGCCCTCCAGCACGACTACGTCGGGGCCATCTGGGCCAACGACGACTGGGGTTTCAAGACCCAGACCATGCTCGCTCCCGAGGACATGCGCAAGTACATCGTCCCCTGGCACCGGAGGATCGCCGAGGCCGCCCACGCCGCCGGCCGGCCGTGCATAATGCACAGCTGCGGGCGACTCCACGAGGTGACCGAAGACATCATCGGCGTCATCGGCCACGACGGCAAGCACTCCTACGAGGACGCCATCGAGCCGGTCGAGCAGGCCTACGAGCGCCTGGCCGGCCGCATCGCGGTCATCGGCGGCATAGACGTCGACTTCGTCTGCCGTTCGACGCCGCAGCAGGTTCACGAACGTTCCCGGGGCATGATCGAGCGCTCCCGGACCCGCGGCGGCTACGCGCTGGGCACCGGCAACAGCGTGCCCGAGTACGTGCCGCTGGAGAAGTACTTCGCCATGATCTCCGCGGTCAACCGCGAGCGCGACGACACCTGGGCGGCGTGGGCCGAGGAACTGGAGGTGGCCCCGGCGAGGACGGCGGGCTAGAAGCCGTTGCCGCAAAGAAGCGCAAGATGCGCAAAGAGTTTGGATCCCGGCCCCCTGGACGAACGCCCCTTGCGACTCTTGTGCGTTCTTGCGGCTGAATCGGTCCCCTGCCCCATCCCCGGATAGGCGCCGGTTCACCCTCGCCGGACGACCAGCCCACGAGTCTCCAGCCGGCGGGCGGCGGCGCGCCACTTGCCGGCGGTCGGCGGCTTGAGCCCCTCCAGCGGATAGCGCCTGCCCAGCTCGGCCCACTTGTGGACGCCCAGGCGATGATAGGGGATCAGCTCGATCTCCGGCCGGTTGGCGAGCGACAGCGCGTAGTTGGCCAGAGCGTCCAGCTCCTCCGGTGAGTCGTTGACGCCGGGCAGGAGCACGCGGCGGATGACGAGCCTTCCCGGAATCCGGGCGGCCATCCGCCCGAAGGCCAGGACCGGCCCGAGCGGCGCACCGGTCAGCCGGCGGTGCAGCTTCGGTTCGGAGGCCTTCACGTCCAGAAGCACGACATCAGTGACGGCGAGCAGTCGCCTGCGCCGGCGCGGCGGACAGCTGCCGTTGGTGTCGAGCGCGGTGGCCAGGCCCATGCCGTGCGCCGCACGGAAGACCCCCTCGACAAAGGCCGGCTGGAGCGCCGGCTCGCCGCCCGATGCGGTCACCCCCCCTCCCCTGCCCCGCAGGTAGGGGATCAGCCGCTCCAGCCGCTCGGCGGCCTCCGAGACGGCCATCCGCTTCGAGCCGCGCGCCGACCAGGTGTCGGGGTTGTGGCAGAACCGGCAGCGGAAGTTGCAGCCGGCCAGGAAGAACACGCAACGCAGCGCCGGGCCGTCGCGCGTGCCCAGCGTCTCGACCGAGTGGACCCGTCCGACGGGGGCCTTCACTCAACCACCGCCCATCGGGACGAAACGCGGGAGCATAACCGCAGAGGACGCAGAGAGCGCGGAGGACAACGGCGAATCATCAAATTGCCCATCGACCGGCATTCGCCGTTGTTGTCCTCTGCGCGCTCCGCGCCCTCTGCGGTAGAACACGTCCCCGCCCTCACATCATCTCGTGGAACGTGCGCCGGAGGATCTCCTCCTGGTGCTCGCGCGAGAGCCGGGTGAAGTGCACCGCGTATCCGGACACCCGGATGGTCAGGTGCGGGTGCCTCTCGGGGTGGCGCATGGCCTCGCGGAGCAGCTCGCGGTCCAGCACGTTCACGTTGATGTGCTGGCCACCCTTCTCGAAGTAGCCGTCGAGGATGCCGACCAGGTTCGCCCGGCGCGCCGCGGGGTCAGGCCCCAGGGCGGATGGGACGATCGAGAAGGTGTTGGAGATGCCGTCCTGGGCCGCGTGGTAGGGCAGCTTGGCCACCGAGTTGAGGCTGGCCAGCACCCCGTTCCGCTCCCGTCCGAACATGGGGTTGGCCCCCGGGGCGAAGGGCGCGCCGGCCTTGCGGCCGTCGGGGGTGGCCCCGGTCTTCTTCCCGTAGAGCACGTTGCTGGTGATGGTCAGGATGGAGAGGGTCGGCGCCGCCTGGCGGTAGATGGCGTGCTTGCGCAGCTCGGAGATGAAGGTTATGACCAGATCCCTGGCGCGGTTGTCGGCGCGCTCGTCGTCGTTGCCGAATGCCGGGTACTCGCCGTGGACGATGAAGTCCCGGGTCATTCCGCGCCGGTCGCGGACCGGCTCCACCCGGGCGTAGCGGATGGCGCAGAGCGAGTCGACCACCGCCGAGAAGCCGGCCAGGCCGAAGGCCATGAGCCGGTCGACGTTGGTGTCGAGCAGCGCCATCTGGGCGCTCTCGTAGTAGTACTTGTCGTGCGACCAGTGGATCACGTTCATGATCCGGACGTACTGCCCGGCCAGCCAGCCGATGACGCGCACGAAGTTGTCGTGGACGCGGTCGTAGTCCAGGTACCGGCCCCGGATCGCCGGGATCCCGGGGACGACCAGTTCGCCGCGGGTCTCGTCGCGGCCCCCGTTCAGGGCCAGGAGCAGCGCCTTGGCCAGGTTGCAGCGCGCCCCGAAGTACTGGATCTGGTCCCCGGCCCGGAGCAGCGACACGCAGCAGGAGATGCCGTAGTCGTCGCCGACCACCGGGCGCATCAGATCGTCGTTCTCGAACTGGAGCGAGCTGGTGCGGATGGCCGTCTCGGCCGTGAACTCCTTCCACTTGGCGGGCAGCCGCGGCGAATAGAGCACGGTCAGGTTCGGCTCCGGCGCCGGGCCCAGGTTGCGGAGGCTCTGCAGGAAGCGGAAGTCGGTGCGGGTCACCTTGGGCCGGCCGTCGCTGGACATGCCGCCCAGGACCAGCGTGATCCACACCGGGTCGCCGGCGAAGATCTCGTCGTACTCCGGCGGCCGGAGCTGCCGGATCATGCGCAGCTTGATGGTGAAGTCGTCGATCAGCTCCTGGGCGCGCTCCTCGGTGAGCCGGCCGGAGGCCAGGTCGCGCCGGATGTAGATGTCGAAGAAGGCGGAGAGCCCGCCGATGGACATGGCCGCGCCGTCGGACTCCTTGGCGGCGGCCAGGAAGGCCAGGTAGGTCCACTGGATGGCCTCGCGGGCGTCGGCCGCCGGCCGGGAGAGGTCGAAGCCGTAGCCCCGGCCCATCTCGCGCATGGCCGCGAGGGCCTCCAGCTGCATGGCCACCTCCTCGCGGAGCTGGATGGTCTCGAACTGCACGAAGTCGTCGAGCCGGGCCAGGTCGGCGCGCTTCTCGGCCTCGATGCGGTCCAGGCCGTAGAGGGCCACCCGCCGGTAGTCGCCGATGATCCGGCCGCGGGCGTAGTTGTCGGGCAGCCCGGTGATGATCCCCAGCCGGCGCAGCAGCTTCATCTCCTCGGTGTAGACCGAAAAGACCGCCTCGTTGTGCGACTTGCGGTACTTCGAGTAGATCTCGGAGATGCGCGGACTTAGCCTCCGGCCGTGGGCCAGGCAGGCGCGCTCCACCAGCCGCACCCCGCCGACCGGCTTGACCGCGCGGCGCAGCGGCCGGTCGGTTTGCAGGCCGAGGATGAGCTCGTTCCTCCGGTCAATGTATCCGGGCCCGTGGGACAGAATGCCGCCCGGCACGCTGGTGTCGATGTCCAGGACTCCGCCGCTGCGGCGCTCCCGGCGCATCAACCCCTGGACCCTGGCCCACAGCCGGCGGGTGCGGGCGGTCGGCCCGGACAGGAACTCCGGCCCGCCCTCGTAGGGGGAGTAGTTGCGGTAGATGAAGTCCTGGACGTCGATCTTCACCGACCAACGTCCGCGTTTGAAGGGTTCCGGCTTCCGGGGCATGCCTGGGGTCCTCCGCCGCACGTTCGTTCTACTGCGCGCTCAGCCCAGGCGTTCGGCTGCGTCTCTCATGCCGCCCCGCTCCACGGTGGTGCTCCACCTTCGCCAGTCACGCGGCGGCGGGCATTCAGTACCACATGATCGACGGGGAGTCAAGAATTTTCCGGAGCGCCCGCAGTCAGGGGGTGCATCCACGTTAATGCGGGCCGGGCACACGGATTCCTGTCGACCCGAGGCACGAGGGTCGATAGGAATCCTCCCCGTCGGCGTCCTGGCGCGGCCGTGCGGCCGCAGCCAAGAGGCTTCAACAACCATCTCGCGACGAGGCGACGCCCTCTGACTGCGAGGGCAATCCCGACGGCGGGCTTGCCCTCGCAGGTGGGCCCGGCCCGCATTAACGTGGATGCACCCGCAGTCAGGTTTCGTCGGCGACCGCGCGGGGCTCACGGCCTAGTGGTCTGCTCAGTCTTCAGCAAGTACGCTGAGACGCGGGCGATGCAGATGGGTCGGGCTCCGCGTAGCGAACGGGCCAGGGACATGCGGCATCAGTCCTCATCGGATCCCGGACTCAGGCATGGTTCAGTGGCAGTTCGGCGACCCACGCAGCCTCCTCAGGCACCAGCGGGAACCCGATTGCAGCGCACGTCCTGACCGCCCAGCGTCGGGCCCTGGCTGAACAGCCTTTGGCCCGCAGACTGTTCCTAATACCCAGAAGCGCCAAGGTCATCCACCCAAGGCCCACACCATCGGTACAGCCGGCGGGATCGTGCTCCGCAACTTTATAGGCACAGTATTCGGCCATCTCGGCGACTCCGTCCCGGTACGCATCCACGGCATACTCCCGGTACTTTCCGGCCAGTTCTGCGCGGTAGCTCTCTAGACACCCCTCCCTCTCCAGCCGTCTTTCGAGCCTGGTCAACCAGTAGATGACGTTGGCAAAGGCCTGCGGAGAGTTGTTGTGCGTCATGGACCGCAAATGCCTCCGGTAGAATATTGGGCCGCTCTCGCAGAGCTCCATCGATGGTCCGGCGCCCAACAGTCGGGCCAAGTACTCGGAGCCGATCTTGCCGCCCACCAGCCGCTCATCGAGAGGCCCGACGCGGTCCAGAAACCGCGGCTCATGAGACACATGGGCAGGAGCAGAGGAGAACCCCGCAGCCAGGCCCTGAAAGCCGGTCTACCAAGGCGATTGAATGACTTGGTCCGGACCAGATGATACCCCGTGCGGGCCCGGTAGAACCGTGCAACCGGCCCGTGCACCACATCCGGACGTCTCTCATTGAACACCCGCACCTGCGCAGCCAGCCGGTCTACCGCCATCAGGTCGTCGCTGTCGAAGAAACCCACGAACTCACCACGGCTGGCCCTGGCCCCCAGATTGCGCGCTGAGTTAGTTCCGTGATTGGCCTGCCGCACCCCCCGCAGCTCGAACCTGCCATCGGTACGGAAGCGCTCCTGCCACGCGGCCAGTACCTCCTGCGTGTTGTCGGTAGAACCGTCATCGACCACTATCACCTCCATCCGGTCGCAGGTCTGCGCCAGAAGAGATGCGAGGGTCTCACCGATGAGATCGCCGGTGTTGAAGGTGGGCACAACGATGCTGACCAGCCCGGCCTCGAAGGCAGGCGGCAGCCAGCAGCCTGTCAGAGGCTCCGCATCCAGAAGCTTGGCGACGGCTGGAGGCAGTGGAAGAAGAGAGCCAGGAGACGATGCCATGTTCACCCCTCCTGTGCGGGCTGCAGGGGGAGCTGCGGCACCCAGGTGGTCTTCTCCATTCGGGGCATACGCCCCACGGCCTGAGCCAGACGCCAGCGCCACCAACGCAGCCGTTCGGTCCGCCCCTGGACCATCAACGCCATCTGCAGCCCCCCCAGTCTGAAGGCCAGTCGACGCAGCAGCTTCCTTGGGGGAACGAATTCCGGGTCATGGACCCGCGCCCTGAACGCGCAGTACTTGGCGATGCTGGGAGACCCATCACGAAAGGCATCCACCGCATATCGCCGAAACTTGCGGGCCAACCCCTTGCGGTACTCCGCCAGATCCCCCCTCTTCGCCAACAGACGCTCGAGCCGGGTAAGCCAGTAGACCCCGTTGGCATACGCCTGGGGCTTGAGGTTGAAGGTCACCGAACCCCAATGTCTGCGGTAGAAGATCGGCCCAGTATGGCAGGGGGCCATCTTGGGCCGCAGCAGGAACAACCGCACCAGATGCTCCGAGCCGACATTGCCCCCGGTGAGCCGTTCATCGAACGGCCCCACCCGGTCCGCGAAAGATCGTCTGAGCAGGCAGGACCAGATTATCATGGGGTTGCCGTGAATCCAGGCCCTCAGCTGATCGTCGCCCTGGCACTCAAAGCAGTGCTGCTCTCCCAGGAACATCCCGCCCGCCCCCTCGTAGAACGGTATCCACGGCCCATATACCAAATCCAAATCACCGCCCTGCAGCAATCCGGCCTGGGCAGCCAGGCGGTCCACGGCCATCAGATCGTCGCTGTCGAAGAAGTTGATGAACTCCCCGCGGCTGGCCCGGGCGCCAAGATTCCGCGCGGAGTTCTGCCCTCGGTTGGGCTGCTCCAGGATGCGCAGCTCCCAGCCGCGCTCCGCGCGGAACCGGTCCGCCCACTGCCCGAGGATTTCCCGGGTACGGTCCGAGGAGCCGTCATCGACTACCACGGTCTCGACCCGCGGGTAGGTCTGGGCGAGGATGGATGCCAGGGACTCGCCGATCAGCTCGGCGCTGTTGAACGCGGTGATGACCACGCTGACCAGGCCAGGCTCACCGGTGCCACCCAGCCAGTCTCCTGCAGGCGGGTCCGCCTTGAGGAGCTCGGCTACGGCGGGGGGCAGTTCCGGTGGCTTCAACTCCCGGAGCCCCCGCGGCCGATCCGCTCGTAGAATTCCTCGTAGCGCCGGACGGTCTTCTCCACGGAGAAGTCCGCCGCGCGCGCCCTGGCCCCGGCGCGCAACCGCCCCGCGGTCTCCGGCCGGAGGGCTTCGAGGACGGAGGCGCCGAGCGCGCCCGCGTCACCGGTGGGCACGACCAGCGCGCTGACCCCGTGCTCCACGACCTCCAGGATCGGGCCGCCGCCGTCGGCGGTCACCACTGGGAGCCCGGCAGCCAGCGCCTCGAGGATCGCGTTGGGAAGACCTTCCATCCGCGATGGGAAGGCAAAGACGTCGAGGATCGCCAGGATGTCGGGCACGTCGCTCCTGAGCCCCAGGAACCGGACCGCCGGCGCGATTCTCAGTTCGGCGGCCAGCCTCCGCAGGTCGGCCTCGCAGGGGCCGTCGCCGGCGAAGAGGAAGACGGCGTCCGGTCGCTCGGCCAGAATGGCCGGCGCCGCCCGGAGCAGGACGTCGTGGTTCTTCTGCGGAGCCAGCCGGGCGACTATGCCGATGACCGGAGCGCCGGGGGCGATGCCCAGCCGGGCGCGGACCGCCGAGCGGTCCACGGGGAGCCCGAAGGCGGAGCTGTCCAGCCCGTTGTGGATCACTTCGTACCGGTCTCGGGCGATGCCCTCGCGCCGGGAGTGCCAGTCGGCCACGGCGCGGGAGACGGCCAGCAGCCCGTCGGTCCGGCCGGCCAGAAGCCGGTCGATGAGGCGCTGGCTCCAGCGCCGGTCGGTGTCCAGGTTGTGCTCCTGGGAGACGATCGCCGGGGTCCGGGCCAGCAGCGCCGCGACGCGCGCCGTGACGCCGGCCGGGTACATGTGCGAGTGGACGATGTCGATCCTCTCGCGCCGGAAGAATCGCGCCAGCCGCCAGAGCCCGCCGGGAGCCAGCCGCCCGCGGATGCCCATCGTCACCGGGGAGAAGCCCGCATCCCGGAAGAGTGGCCCCAGCTTACCCTCCTTCGCCAGACAGACTATGCGGAACTGGAACCGGGCCGGGTCGAAGCACGGCAGCGCGCGCAGCATCATGGCCTCCATGCCCCCCGGGTTGAGGGCCTGGACCACGCGGGCTATGCGCAAGACTCGACTCAACGCTGTCTCCTGGATGGCGCGAAGGCTGCTGAACTAAGCAGCCCCGGATTATGCCTCTGCGCACATCAATAATCAAGGGAGACGGCAACGGCGAGGGCCGCCGCGCCGGCGAGCAGTCCGCTCCATGACTTGAGCGACTTGACGCAATGCGCGACCGCCATATAAATGACCATGTTGAGACTCACCGTCAGAACCCGCCAGATCTACACCTCGTGAGTGAGGAAGCCCATGCCTGCCTCATCTGCGCCAGCGCCCGTCCAGCCCCGACTGATCGCGGTGATGACCAAGGTCGCGCGACTCGGCCCCTCCGACACACTGACCGCGGATACCGCCCTGTTCGAGTCCGGCCTGCACCTCGATTCGGCCACGGCCCTCGAACTGCTCCTGGCCATCGAGAAGGAGTTCGGCGTCGAACTGGACCCGGAGGCCATGCTGGCCGGTGGCGCCATGCGCAACGTAGGGACCCTTGCGGCTTTCGTCTCGGGCCTGCTCAAGGCATGAAGTCATCGCTCTTCGCCCACCTGCTGGACCCGGTCGCGGCCCCTCATTCCTCCCCCGCCGTCTTTGACGGCGAGCGAGTCGTCTCCCGTGCCGAGCTGTCCCGAGCGGCAGAGTCCCTGGCCGCCCGTCTGGCTGGGCTGGGCCTGGCACCGGGGGACACCCTGGCCTTCCTCCTGCCCAACTCCCTGGAGATGGTCGTGGCAGTCCTGGCCGGTGTACGGCTCCAAGCTAGGCTGCTCTTCATGGACCCGGCCTACAAAGGCGCTGAAATCTCCAGGTGTTGCGAAGAGGCTGAAGCCCGGTTGATCCTCTCAAACGGCCGGACTTTCGCCGGTCCGGACGCCGACCGTCTGCCACCGGTCATAACGGTGCCTCCGGCAGAAGAACTGCTGGCAGCCGGGGACGGTGCCGGACTCCGTCCGTCAGCGGGCACAGTTGACCACACCGTCTTTCTCTTCCTGTCGTCGGGCACCACCGGGCTGCCCAAGCTGGTACCGTACACCGCCGACCAGATGGCGGCAGTGATCGGCTGTTTCCGCTCCGGCTGGCAGTACGGCGCGGCGGATCGCATGGCCGCGGTGCTGCCCCTGTTCCACCTTTGGGGCCTCGGTCAGTGCCTGCTGACGCCACTGGCCAGCGGCACCTGCATGCACCTGATCCCAACCGCCCCCCGACAACTGGTGGCCGCGGTCGCGAGTCAAGGGATCACGATGCTGCCGGCCCCTCCTTTCCTCTTCCGCCTGCTGATCGAGACCGAGTTCAGCACGCCTCCGGACTTCAGCGCCCTGCGACTGGCGATCTCCGGCGGATCGGCGCTCACTCCGGCCATGGCCGAGCGATTCCGCGGCAAGTTCGGCATCGGCTTGGTGCAGTCCTATGGGACCACCGAGTGCGGCACGGCGGCCCAGGCTTTCCGGCCTGCCGGTGAGCGCGGCCCGGGGTGGCTGTGGCACCCTTATCCCGGGGTCCAGGTGACCACGCTGGACGGCTCCGGTCGGGAGGTTCCTCCTGAAGTAATCGGAAGCATCGCCGTGAGAGGTCCGGCCTGTGCCGGCGGCTACCTCCACAGCCCGGAGGCGACCGCGGCGGTCTTCCGGAACGGATATGTGCTGACCGGCGACACAGGCTTCCGGGGAACGGACGGGCAGTTCTGCCTTCTCGGGCGGGATCGCCCGATGCTGGATATCGCCGGCAAGAAGGTGGCTCCAGCCGAGGTCGAAGCGTGTCTGCGCCAGCACCCGGCCGTGATCGAAGCGCAGGTCTCCGGCGGATGCAACGCCGAAGGCCATGGGCACGTCCGAGCGCTGGTGGCCGCCTCCGCCGCAGTGACCGCGCGCGAACTGCGAGATCACTGTCTCCTCAGGTTGGCGGACTACAAGGTGCCACGGGAGATCGAGTTCACCTCCGTCGCGGCGTCCGGGCCCCTGGACAAGCCGCGGCTCAACACCCGCGACGACAATGCAAGATCGGAGAGCTGATGGCAGGCTCGCTCTTCGACCACCTGTTGGACCCGGCCGCAGCTTCACCCTCCTCTCCCGCGGTCGTCGACGGGGATCGGGCCCTCTCCCGCGCCGAGCTTTCCAGGGCGGCGGAGAGACTGGCCGGCCAGCTGGTCGGACAGGGCCTCGCGCCGGGGGACACCCTCGGGTGCCTCATGCCCAACTCCATCGAAATGGTCGTGGCCGTGCTGGCCGGCATCCGCCTTCAGGCCAGACTGCTGCTGCTGGATCCGGGGCTGAAGCCGGCGGAAGTGGCCGGCATCTGCGACCGCGCGTCAGCCCGGCTGCTGCTCGTGCCCCCCGGCGCCGCGTCCAGGAGTCCGGCAGACTCCGGACCGCCAAGCCTGCCGGTGCCGACGGCCGAGGAACTGCTGGCGCCGGGAACCCCGCCGGGCGGCCGGCTGTCGACCGGCGATGGTGCCGCGGACCGGACCTCGTTCCTGTTCCTGTCCTCCGGATCGACCGGCATGCCCAAGCTGGTGTTGTGTTCCGCGGACCACCTGCGCAACGTCATCGAACTGCTGAGCGCCCCGTGGCCGCACGGATCCGGGGACCGAATGGGCACGGTCCTGCCTCTCTTCCACGTCTGGGGCCTGCGGCACATGCTGGCCACGGCCCTCCGAATTGGAGCGCCCATCCACCTGCTGCCGGCCGCTCCCCGCCAGCTGGCCGCGGCCATCGCAAGGGAGCGTATCACCATACTGCCAGCCACCCCCTTCATCTTCAGGATGCTGGCCGAGACGGACTTCCGGGCCGTTCCGGACTTCAGCAGCCTCCGCCTGCCCATCTCCGGCGGCGCCCCACTGACCCGGGATCTGGTGGAGAAGTTCCGGGCGAAGTTCGGCGCCGACATCCACCACCTCTACGGCTCCACCGAGGTTGCCCTGGCACTGGTTGCCGACCCCTCCGACTGGACCCCTTCAGGCGGATGGAGATGGCGGGCCAGTCCAGGCGTCACGGTCAAAGTAGTGGGGCCAGACGGCCGCGAGGTCCCCGCGGGGACCATCGGCACCCTGGCCGTGCGGAGCTCGGCCTGCGCCAGCGCTTACTTGGACGACCCGGTCGCCAGCGCGGCGACGTTCCGAGATGGCATGGTCATCACCGGCGACGCCGGCTCCAGCGACGCGGACGGACGCTTCACGCTCCTGGGGCGGGAGCAGCCGATGCTCAACATCGCCGGCAAGAAGGTTGCTCCGGCCGAGATCGAGGCCTGTCTGCGCCTGCACCCAGCAGTTCGCGAGGCCAGAGTCACTGGGACAAAGACATCCAGTGGCGATGACAGCATTGGGGCTCTGGTTGCCACCCAGGGGCCGGTGACCGCGCAGGAGCTCAGGGACTTCTGTGCCGCGCGCCTGGCCACCTTCAAAGTACCGCGGGATATTGAGTTCGTCGCAGCCAGAACGGCCGGCCCCCTGGGCAAGACCCACCTAGACGCGCGGACAGCCGGCATGCCGCCCTTCCTGCCCCACTGATGACCACCCAGGACCACACCACGGGCCATCCGCTCCAGATCACACGAGCGCCCCGACGTGTACGCGTAGCCGTCAACGTGGGAGCGGCTCTGTGTTCCCTGCTCTACCGACGCCGGCCGAATGCCGCTCTGAGCCTGGCCTCCGTGATCGGCCGCGCCGCGGCCGCCTTCCACCTCCCAGTGGATCCCGCACGGGTCGCCGCCCTTCTGCGCGAGCCGCTGGGGCCCGCCCATAAGGCCATCGCTCGGGATATGGCCCGGAACCACCACCGCCATGCTATTCTGGCACGAATGATCGACCTCCACGGTATCGCGCCACTTGCACCAGCCGTTCGCTGGACAGGACTCGAACTGCTCGTCAACATGCGCAACGCCGGCACACCGGCGATCATCGCGGTGACCCATCTCGGCCCGTCCAAGGCCATACTCGCGGCCTTCCATCAGGCCGGACTGCCACTGCTGTTCGTCGGACGGGCTCGCCACGAGATGAAGCTGCCAGCGGGCTTGCGAGTACTCGGGTTCCATGGTTCCCAGGAAGCTCGTGCCCTCTGGCTCAAGGCCGGCTTGGATCATCTGAAACGTGGCGGCATGCTGGGCCTGGCCATTGACGGCGCCCACGGATCAGCCGGGGACGAGCCGGGCATACTCGGCACGGGGTTCCGCCTGCGCAGAGGCGTCGCCCTGATACACCGCCTGAGCTCCGCCCCGGTCGTCCCGGTCTCCGCTCACTGGGACGAGGACGGCCGGCACATCTCGGTTGCCGCCGAAGCCCCATTGCCGCTGCCAACACCGAATCTGCACGGCAGGGCAGTCGAGGCGGCCATGCAGCAGGCCACCCACCGCTGGCTGGAGGCCCACATCCGAAAGCATCCCGGCGAACTGCGCCTGGAGAAGGTGCTCAGGGATTTCCGGGACTGAATCCTCCCGCAACCGTGACGTTTCCTGCCGGAGGTTGCTCGCCGCCATCGCCTTTCGAACGCCCCAATCCACACAACCACTCCATGGCCACGCATCCAGACCGCCACTCCCGGACCTGGCCGGCTGACTATCGTCCCAACCATGGGCGCCATTCCTTGACTCAATGCCCTGGCCGGCTAGACTTGGCAGGCGTTCGCCAGAGTCAGAGCTACCGCCATTGAGCGCATCGGATTGGGAGCCATGCACGAAACCTACAGCCTAACCAACCTCCAGCAGCTGGAAGCCGAGAGCATCGCCATCATCCGTGAGGTGGTGGCGGAGTTCGAGAACCCGGTGATGCTCTACTCGGTGGGCAAGGATTCCTCGGTGATGGTGCACCTCGCCAGGAAGGCCTTCCGCCCCGGGCGCATCCCCTTCCCGCTGCTGCACGTCGACACCAGCATGAAGTTCCCGGAGATGTACCGGTTCCGCGACGACTTCTGCCGGGAGATCGGCGCCGACCTGCGCATCCACACCAACCGGGCCGCGCTCGACGCCGGGGCCAACCCCTACGACCTGGGCACCCAGAAGTGCTGCGCCCAGCTCAAGACCCAGGGGCTGCTCGACGCCCTGCGCGAGGGCGGCTACGACGCGGCCTTCGGCGGCGCCCGGCGCGAGGAGGAGAAGAGCCGCGCCAAGGAGCGCATACTCTCCTTCCGCGACCGCTTCGGCCAGTGGGACCCCAAGAACCAGCGCCCGGAGCTCTGGGACGTCTACAACGCCCGCATCAACAAGGGCGAGAGCATCCGGGCCTTCCCGCTGTCCAACTGGACGGAACTGGACATCTGGCAGTACGTCGCCCAGGAGAAGATCCCGGTCGTGCCGCTCTATTTCGCCGCCGAGCGCGAGGTGGTCAGGCGCGAGGGTCTGCTCATCCCGGTCTACCCGGGGGCGCGTTTCCTGCCCGGCGAGAAGCCCGAGAAGGTACTGTGCCGCTTCCGCACCCTGGGCTGCTATCCCTGCACCGGGGCCGTCCCATCCTCCGCCCGGACCGTGGAGGAGATCATCGCCGAGATGATGGTCACCCGGCAGTCGGAGCGCATCACCAGGGTGATCGACCACGACGCCGAGGGCTCCATGGAGCAGAAGAAAAGGGAAGGCTACTTCTGATGGATGTCCAGGAACTCCTCCGCCGCAACCGCGAGTCGGGACTGCTGCGCTTCGTGACCATCGGCAGCGTCGACGACGGCAAGAGCACCCTGATCGGCCGGCTGCTCTACGACTCCAAGAGCATCTACGAGGACCAGCTCTCCTCCGTGGAGAAGGCCTCGCTGCGCATGGGGCGGGAGGAGATCGACCTGTCCCTGATGACCGACGGGCTGCGCGCCGAGCGCGAGCAGGGCATCACCATCGACGTGGCCTACCGGCACTTCGCCACGCCGCGCCGGCGCTTCATCATCGCCGACTGCCCGGGCCACGAGCAGTACACCCGCAACATGGTCACCGGGGCGTCGACCGCCGACCTGGCGATCCTGCTCATAGACGCCAAGCTCGGGATACTCACCCAGTCCAAGCGCCACGCCTTCATCGCCTCGCTGCTGGGCATCCCGCACGTGGTGGTCTGCATAAACAAGATGGACACGGTGGGCTGGTCCCAGGAGGTCTTCGAGCGCCTCCGCGGCGAGTACCAGGCCTTCGCCGCGCGTCTGGCCATCAAGGACCTGACCTTCATCCCGGTCAGCGCCCTGAAGGGAGACAACGTCGTATCCCACAGCCCCCGCATGGAGTGGTACCGCGGGCTGCCCCTGCTCGAACACCTCGAGACCGTCTTCACGGGCTCCGACCGCAACTTGGTGGACCTGCGCCTGCCTGTGCAGTACGTGCTCTGGCAGAGCGCCGAGTTCCGCGGGTACTGCGGGCGCCTGGCCTCGGGGGTCGTCCGCAAGGGGGATCCGGTGGCGGTGCTGCCCTCCGGCCGGACCAGCCGGGTGAAAACCATCGTCGGGCCGGACGGGGAGATCGACTACGCCTTCGCGCCCCAATCGGTGACCGTCGAGCTCGAGGACGACATCGATATCAGCCGCGGCGACATCATTGTCCGCCCGGGGAACCGTCCGAGGGTCGACCGGGAGTTGGAGGCCATGCTGGTGTGGCTTACCGACGAACCCTTCCGCCCGGGCAAGCCATACCTGATCAAGCACAACGCCCGGACGGTGCGCGGCAACTTCACCCGGCTCCACTACCGGATCGAGCCGGAGGAACTGCACCGCGAGCCGGCCCAGGGCCTTAAGCTCAACGAGATCGGCCGCGCCGATCTCGAACTCTTCACTCCCCTGGCCTTCGACCCCTACAGCGCCAACCGCGTCATGGGCAGCTTCATAGTGGTGGACCCGGTCAGCAACGCCACCGCCGGAGCCGGAATGATCATCGACCGCACTGCCAAGGGCCATGGCGCCCACGAGGCGGTCACCCCGGACGCCGCCCCGGTCAGCCACAACATCGCACCCAGCCGCGGCCTGGTCTCCGCGGAGGACCGCCGCAGGATCCTGGGCCACCGCCCGGCCACCCTGTGGATCACGGGGCTCTCCGCCTCGGGCAAGAGCACCCTGGCGCGCAACGTGGAGAAGCAACTGGTCGACTCCGGCCACCTGGCATTCTTCCTGGACGGCGACAACCTGCGCAGCGGCCTGAACCGCGACCTGGGCTTCTCGAGCTCCGACCGCACCGAGAACATCCGGCGCACGGCCGAAGCAGCCAGGCTGCTCAACGACGCCGGAGTCATAGTCATCGCCGCCCTGATCTCGCCGCTGCGCCAGGACCGGGCCAACGCCCGGGCCATCATCGGCGAGGAGCTCTTTATCGAGGTATTCATGGACGCCCCGCTGGCGCTGTGCGAGCAGCGCGACCCGCGGGGGCTCTACCGCAAGGCCCGGGCCGGGGAGATCGCGGACTTCACCGGCGTTTCGGCTCCCTACGAGGGCCCCGACCGCCCGGACCTTCGCCTTCGCACGGACGAGTTGTCTCCAGATGACTGCACGGCCAGGGTGCTGAACATGCTACAGGGAAGACAGCTGCTGCTGTCCTCTCCGGAGGCATGACCCGGCGATTACGCCGGATCATGGATGAGCGATGTCCGCCGGGATACTTGCCAACCTCCTGGACAAACTCCGCCGGGGATTGGTGGACCGCAAGATACTCACGAAGCTCGCCCTGGCCAGCAGCAACACCCGCAAAGTCGACTTCGTCATAGCCGGGGCGCAGCGCTGCGGAACCTCCGCCCTAAACTACCAACTCCGCTACAATCCGGACATCTGCACGGCTTTCCGCAAGGAAGTGCACTTCTTCGACGACGAAGACAACTTCCGCGACGGGCGGGCCGACTATTCGCTTTATCACTCCTTCTTCAACCCAACGGCGCAACACAAGGTGTTGGGCGAGGCCACACCGAGCTACATGTACTGGCTGCCGACCCCGCGCAGGCTTTGGGAGTACAACCCAGGGCTCAAGCTCATCATCGTTCTGCGCAATCCCATCACCCGAGCCTTCTCGGCCTGGAACATGCGGAGAACCAAGGGGTAGGAGGACCTGCCCTTCTGGGATGCCCTCCAGGCCGAGTCTGAGAGACTGCGCCGACAGCTCCCGCTTCAGGACAAGCGCCACAGCTACGTTGACATGGGACACTATCTCTGCCAACTGCGGAGACTGTGGACTTTCTTCCCCAGAGAGCAATGTCTGATCCTCAAGCACGACGATTTCAAGAACGATGCCTTGTCCGTCCTAAACCGTATCGCTGGATTCCTGAACGTGGCCCCGTTCGCCTCGGCCAAGAGCGTTGAGTACAACTCCAAACCGTATGCCGCCGAGATGAGCGAGCGCGAGAGGACGCACCTGCACAGCATCTTCCAGCTGGAGATCCGAGCTCTCGAGCGGGAGCTCGGATGGGACTGCAGCAACTGGCTGAAGGATGAGCGGCGTACCGACTAACCCTGCGCCCGGTTGGCGGCACCCGGAGCCGCCCCAGAAGGCGCCCGTGCACTCGGACATCTGCTCCGCCTTGGAGTTTCAGGCTACCCACGGGCCAACGGCCTCGGCCATCGAAGCTCCGAACGGAGACAGGATCAGCTACCTGGCTCTGCGCGAGAGAATCGCCGCAATCGGCGGCGCCCTGCGGCAACTCGGCACTACGCGCCAATCCCGGCTCGCCATGGTGCTGCCCAACGGCCCGGATATGGCCATAGCTCTGCTCGGGGTCTCGTGTGCAGCCACGGCCATTCCCCTCAACCCTGCTTACACCAGGTCGGAATTCGAGAACTACTTCAGGTTGCTCAAAGTGGACGGGGTGATGCTTCAGAGCGGCCAGGCATCGCATGCGCGCGAAGCCGCTCTGACGGCCGGACTGACCGTCACGGAACTCCTGCCTGGGTTCCCGGCGGGTCCGGGGATCGGCTCCGAGGGTGCTGGAACAGCGCCGCTGCTCGACCCTGCAGGGCCGGAAGACATCGCCCTGGTGCTGATGACCTCCGGCTCCACCGGCTCCCCCAAGAGGGTCCCACTGACCCACGCCAACATCTGCTCGTCCATTCCGGAGATATGCGCTTCGGCACAATTGACCCCGGCCGACCGGTGCCTCTGCATGTGGGAGCAATTCCATATCGGCGGACTGGTCGATCTCCTCATGGCCCCGCTGGCGGCTGGAGGAACCGTGATCTGCGGCCCGAGGTTCGATGCTACCACTTTCTTTCGGATCCTCGAAGAACGCCAGCCCACCTGGTTCCAGGCGGTGCCGGCGACGCTGCATGAGATCCTGGCCCACGCCCGAAAGCACGGCATTAGCCCGCAAGGCTCGTCTCTGCGCATGATCCGATCCGTGGCCGCCGCACTTGCGCCTTCCGTCATGGCCGAAGTCGAAGCGCTATTCGGGGTGCCGGTGATCCAGACTTTCGGCATGACCGAAGCCTCACCGCTGATCACCAGCACGGCCCTGCCTCCGGCCAAGCGAAAACCCGGATCCGTTGGCCGGTCTTTCGGCACGCAAGTGGCCATCATGGACGACGCAGGCACCACTCTGCCGCAGGGCCAACTCGGGCAGGTGGTCGTGCGGGGACCAAACGTCATGCGGGGCTACGAGGACGACCCCGCGGCGAACCGGGAAGCCTTCCGCCACGGGTGGTTCCACACCGGGGATCTCGGGCAGTTCGACGGGGATGGAGACCTGTTCCTCAAGGGCAGAGTCCGGGAGATGATCAACCGCGGCGGAGAGAAGATCTGCCCGCAGGAGATAGACGACTTGCTGGCCGCACATCCAGATGTGGCCCAGGCTGCCGCCTATCCCATTCCCCACAGGGTGCTGGGCGAAGACTGCGCGGTGGCGGTCGTGCCACGCCGGCCAGGAGCGCTCGACCCCGTGGAAATCCGCGATTTCCTGGCTGCCAGACTGAGCGCCTTCAAGGTCCCCCAACGCGTCGAGATAGTTGCCGAACTGCCCCGCGGGCCCACCGGCAAAGTGTCCCGCAAGCTTCTCACCGAGATGAGCGCCACGGCCAGGGGCCCCTGCTATGCGCCGCCCCGCAACGAAATGGAGGCCAGGCTCGCGGGCATATGGGCGTCGGAACTGCAGGTGCCTCGGGTGGGCATTGACGACAACTTCTTCGAACTCGGCGGGGACTCCGTATCAGGCGTGCGCCTTCTTGCCGCAGTGGAGCAGGCTCTGGGCAGAGCGCTCCCAGTCCAGGCCCTGGTCAGGATCGCCACGGTAAGAGCCATGGCCGAAGCCATAGCTTCTGGCGACAGTGCGCCCCACACACAGACGGCTGCCGCAGGCGTGGTTACTGGGGGCTTGCCGGAAGCTGGCCGCCGCCGCATTCTCGGTGCACTGGGCAGCACCGGCATACCACTGGCGGCCCCCGGCCGCCCCATCCTGGCTCTCCACCAGGAGGGCGGACGTCCGCCCTTGGTCTGGTGCTTCAACAAACCCGGGAAGATCATGCCTCGACTGGCCAGCCAACTCGGACCCGACCAACCACTTTACGGCATGTACTCTGGCGGCAAACTGTTCGACTATGACGGCAGAACCCACGACCAGTTCGCCGAGTATTATGTGGACGAACTGCTCGCGACCCTCCCCCCTGGGCCGTTCTTCCTCGGAGGTAACTGCCGGGGAGCAAGCGTCGCCAGTCGGATGGCCAACCGCCTGGCCAGACAGGGACAGACGCCGCAGGGGCTCTTCCTTGTCGACTTCTACGACCCGCTCATAGACGACTTCCCTGGGCGCATGATGCTGCTCTTCGGCCGGCACAGCGAGTTCCGGGCCCAACGGCTCTTCCGGTGGGGCCGGCGCGGGTGGCAAAACCGCTTCCGTCAGACACCGGAAGTCCAGTGGCTGCCCGGAGCGCACGGCCAGTACTTCCGACCTGGTCATATTGAGATACTGACCGGGCACCTCAGAGCATTCATTGATGACAGGAGCCCCTCCAGGCCCGCCATGCGACGCTGGTCTGACGCCCTGGTTCGCCTTGTCCATGAGCACGATCTGCTGTTCGCACTCTATCTCAAACTGAGCCGCTCGTCAGCCCGCAAGGCCAAGGAGAATCCATGAACGGATCGTTCGAGACGCCCTTCTTCACACACCTCCGCTCCTCCGTAGCCGGCCTGGGAGGCTTCTATAACGCGCACTTGCACATGGACCGCTCCGGCACCCTGGAATTCGAACGCGACTTGGCCGGCGTCAGCCACCTGGCTCTGGCCACAAAACACGGTCTGATCCCGAAAATCCACGCCAGCCCGGCCTACGACCCGGAGAAGCTCCGGACGCGTATGAACTGGTATCTTGATGCCATGATTGCGGCTGGCGCCACACGCGCCGCAACCACTGTAGATGTAACGGCCGACCGCGTCGGGCTCAGCGCACTTGAAGTATTCCTGCAACTCAAGAACGAACGTCAAGGGCAGATGCGACTGGAGATCGGAGCATACTCGCCCCTGGGCTACACCGACGCTGAACCGCAACGCTGGACGCTTCTGGAGCGGGCGGCCGACATGGCCGACTTCATTGGATCGCTGCCGGAGCGTGACGACCGAAGGGACTACCCGGATCACCTCGGATTTCGCGAGCACTGCCGCCGAATGATCGCACTTTCCCTCCGCACCGGCAAGTCCCTGCACGTTCACGTCGACCAGCGAAACGAACCATCGGAGAGAGGGGCGGAGACACTCGTGCAGGTATTGGAGGAAGTCGCAACCCAGCCCACCCCCGCCGAAGAGCCATGGCTCTGGCTGATTCACCTGATTTCGCCATCGACCTACCAGGAGGTCCGCTTCCAGCGGCTCCTGGACGGCTTGGTCAAGCACCGCATCGGGGTTATCTGCTGTCCGTCGGCAGCCATCAGCATGCGCCAACTCAGAACGATTCAGACCCCCACCTTCAACTCCATCGCCCGCATCATGGACCTGCTCGACGCCGGCATCCATGTGCGCATCGGTTCTGACAACATCTGCGACATCACCTCGCCAGCCGGCACCCCGGATCTGATGGCGGAAATCTACGTCCTGTGCAACGCCATCCGCTTCTACGACATCGGGGTTCTCTCCAGACTGGCCGCGGGACTGCCGCTAACTGCCGCCGAGCAGTTGCGGGTGCGGCAACATCAAGAACAGGATGGCCAGGAGGCGCGCAGAGTCACCGCCAAGCTCGGAAACCACGGCACGGAAGCGTGAGGCTACGCTGTGCCCGCCGCGCCGGCGCGGCCAACATATCCATGGCAATGCCTTGACTCTGAGCTGACGCATCTTAGAATCCACTGAGCAACTGCTGGACGCGCAGGGGAGCACAGGCTACCCTCGCTCCGCTTGCGGGTGCCGGCGCTGTCCGGGCACTTGCTGTCGAGTGCCGGGGACAGAAAGTCGGCTCGGCCGGCCATGGAGCGCATGACCTCCGGTGACTAATCTCCTGCGGGCTCTGAAGTTCCTGCTGCCAATGAAGTGGCATGTCGTTGCCGTCCTGGCGGCGTCGCTCCTCTTCTCTGCGGTGCAGGCTGGCGGCATCCTGCTCCTAAAGGAAGGCGTTGACTCAGCCCTACAGAGCGCGGCCGGCGAACGCGGCTCGGCTGCCGCCAGGCAGGAACTCCACATAAAGGTCCTCGGCCGCGCCGAAGCCGGCCAGACCCGGTACGTTGTTGACGGAAAGACCGTCTGCGCCGATGCTGGCCAACTTGCCGAAATCATCGCCCAGGCCGCCACTCATCCTGATGAGCCCGAGCCGGGATCCGCCGACCTGATCATCAAGATCGGGAAACCTGACAAACTGGGCCGCATAAAGTACACGCTCAACGGAAAGAGCTACCGCGACTGCAGTGAACTGGCCAGGGCCGTGGAGGAGATCGGCCCCACGGGCACCGACCGAATCGCCTCGTCCAGGGATCTCTGGATCATAGGCGGCCTGCTGATGCTGACAGCCCTGCTTCGAGGGCTTTTCTCCTACATTCAGGCATACCTCTCCAGCGTGATCTCCAACCGCGTCACCATGAATGCGCAGAACCAGATCGTCGGACATATAATCAGCCTTCCACTCTCCTTCTTCCACGGCCAGCGTACCGGAGAGTTGATAAGCCGACTCAAAGTCGACGCCCAAGCGCTCCGCAAGACAGTCAAGCTGGCAACGGACATGATCAAGGAGCCCATTACTCTGATCGGAGCCATCGGGGTGGTATTCTATATGAACTGGAAACTGGCCCTGGTCGGTTTCGTGGGTTTTCCCCTGGCGATCTGGCCGCTGATCGTACTCAGCCGCAGGATGCGCAAAGCCAGCCGCAAGAGCCGCGAGAAGTTCGCGGATATGGCCAACATACTGGTCCAGGTGTTCGGGGGCATCCGCTTAGTTCGAGCCTATGGACGAGAGAACACCGAGCACGAACGTTTCATGAAGACCAACCAGGCCGCCTTCCGACAGCACATCAAGGCCAGCCGGGCCCGGGCACTGAGTCGCCCGGTGGTGGAAGTGCTCTCCACGCTTGGCCTGGCAGTAGTGGTAGTGGTCGGGGGCATGATGGTCGTAGCCAGGACCGTAGAGCCCTCGCACATAGTAGCGTTTCTGGCGGCCCTGATGTCCATGTATAACCCGGCCAAGAGCCTGGCCAAGGACAATGAGGAGATCCAGGACGTCATCCCCGGCGCGGAGCGTTTCTTCCATTTGGCTGATGTCCCCAATGAGATGCCCGATGCCCGCAACGCCCTAGACGCCCCCCGACTGTCCCGGGCCATTGAGATCCGAAACGTCACTTTCAGCTATGTGCCAGGCAAGCCGGTGCTTCGAGACATCAACCTGCGCATCGGCGCTGGGCAGACGGTGGCCCTGGTAGGCCATACCGGCGCGGGGAAGAGCACCCTGGCCGATCTGGTCTGCCGCTTCTATCACCCCCAGGAGGGGACCATATCCATCGACGGCGTCGACTACCGTCAGGTCAGCCAGCGCTCCCTGCTCGACCAGATCGCCTTGGTTCCCCAGGAAGCTTTCCTGTTCAACTGCTCCATCCGGGACAACATTCTCTACGGTCGCCCAAACGCAACTCAGGAAGAGGTCGAGGCCGCCGCCCGCTCCGCAGCCATCCATGACGAGATACTGGCTCTTCCGGCTGGATACGACACGATGGTCGGGGAACGAGGCACGAAGCTGTCGGGCGGACAGCGACAAAGGGTGTCCATCGCACGGGCACTTCTCCGCAACGCACCTATCCTGGTGCTTGACGAGGCTACCAGCGCCCTGGACAGCGCTTCGGAACGCCTGGTGCAGGAGGCCGTTGAGCGCCTTCTGGAAGGGCGCACCACCCTGGTCATAGCGCACCGCCTGTCCACGATTCGCAACGCCGATCTCATCGTCGTCATGTCCGATGGCAGGGTCGAGGACGCCGGCAGCCACGATGAACTCATGGCCAAGTCCCAAACCTACAGGAGGCTCTGGCAGATGCAGTCCTCGGCAGCCCCCCCGCCACCGGAACACGCGGCGCGGACAGACAGCCAACACACATGAACGCTGACGCACATCCACAAACCGCCCCGCGGGGCCCGGGGACCGGCAGATACACTCTTGCGGTTACCTCGCTTTGGAGAGATCTGCCCGATCTCATAGGCAAGTCCGTGCTGGACGCCAGCGCCGGTCACGGCAACTCGACACAGGCCCTGCTCGATCTGGGGATGCAGGTAACCGCCACCGGATACCGCCAGGAACGCCCCAGCCGCATGCCCGCGGCTGCTGAATTCATAGGCGGTGTGGACCTCAACGCCCGCTGGCCCTTCCCGGACGGCTCGTTCGACGGCATCCACATGCAGGAGGTCATCGAACATCTGGAGAACCCGGCTCACGCGGTGCGGGAGTGTGCGCGGGTGCTGAAGCCTGACGGGGTTCTGGTGCTCTCCACCCCCAACATGCTCAACGCCGCCAGCCGCGTGCGATTCCTCCTCAGTGGCTTCTACCAGGGACGCAAACGCCCGGTGAGCTATGCCATCCCCCCCTCGGAAGGCGACAACCTTTACATTCCCAGCCTGCATCTGCTCCATTACCTCATGGCCCAGTCCGGCATGGCTATTGAGAAACTGGGCATGGCCGAGGTGGAAGTGCGCACGATTCTGGCGGGGATCGCCTTCTTCCCCTTCCTCTTCCTGGGCACCGCACTGGCCACGACCGGCATCCGCCGCCACGACCTGCTGTCGCCGCGGGACGTTTCCAAGGCCAGCCCGGAGAGCCTCGACGAGCTTCACGTCGCCCAACTGCAGGTCCAACGCCGACTGCGCCGCCTCATGTGCTCCAAGGAGGCCCTGTTCAGCCGCGGGCTGCTCCTGCGCGCCCGCAAGACCGGCCGACCGCCGCTGGAGGCCGGAGCACAGTGACCGACAGCCGAAAGTCTGACGGCCATGTCTGACGTCATGTCCACTGCACCCAACCGCCTCAGCATAATCCACATAGTCAACGTGGACGGCCTCGGCGGCACCGGAGCCACCGCCTTCCGCCTGGCCCGACTGCTGGCCGAACGCGGGCACCGGGTGCTCTTCTGTGTGCGGCCGGGCAGCGTCTGGATCGACCTGGCTGCGCAGACCGGGCTGGAGATCTCCACGGAACTGGCCCTGACCCCCGGCTTCCGGCCGCGGAGCTTCTTCCGGGACCTGCTCAGGCTACGGCGGATGATACGCGAAAGGGGCGCCCAGATCGTCCACGTGCATCGCTCCGCCGAGTACTGGCGCGCGGCGCTGGCACTGGGCGGAAGGCGCGATGGCGCCCCCGGACGACCCAAGTTGGTCCGCTCGCGGGGTGTGGTCACGCCGATAGCCCCGCACGTGATCAACCGCTGGCTCCATAACCGCCGCACCGACCTGGTGGTGTGCACTGCCAGCGTCATCCGGGATATGTACCAGGCGCTGCCCGGCTTCGACTCGGAGCGCGTGCGGCTCCTGCAGGACGGCGTGGACGTAGGCGAGTTCCGGCCTGGACTGCCCGATGGCCCGGCAGTGCGCGCCGAGTTGGGCATCCCGCCGACGGCGCCGGTGGTGGCCGCCATCGCCAGACTGGCCCCGGTCAAGGGGCACCGCCATCTCGTCGAGGCCGCCAGGGTGGTGGTGGGCCTCCACCGCGAGGTCCGCTTCCTGCTGGCCGGCCGCCCGATGAGCTCCGACCGGACGGAAGTCGCACTGCGCGCCAGGATCCGGGAACTGGGCATCGAGAAGAACTTCGTCTTCGCCGGCTCAAGGCGCGACGTGCCGCGCCTGCTGGCCGCAGCCGACGCCTTCGTCCTGACCTCGGTGGGCTCGGAGGGCTCCAGCCGCGCCACCCTTGAGGCCATGGCCGCGGGGCTGCCGGTGGTGGCCAGCGCGATCAGTTGCCTGCCGGACCTGGTCATTGATGGAGAAACCGGCTTTCTGGTGCCGCCCGCCGACCCTTCGACCATTGCTGATCGGCTGAACACCCTGCTTACTGACCGCGGCCGGCGCCTGCATATGGGGCGAGCCGGTCGCGGGCGCGTCGAGAGTCTGTTTGATGAAAGGCGTGTGGCGGAACGGCTGGAGTCGCTGTATGGTGGCCTGCTTGCAGGTCAGGACCCAGACAGGTAGAATGGGGCTGGTTGCCACACCATCGCTCTGCAGCGCAGGAGGAACCGGCAAAGTGCCCCAGCCAAACATTCTGCTGATCGTCGTGGATTGTCTGCGTGCAGACCATGCCTATGACCGAAGCCTGTCGCGCACGCCGGTGCTGGGAGGCCTGATAGAGAACGGCTACGCCTTCTCGAACACCATATCTTCGGCCAACTGCACGACGCCATCGTTTGCGGCCATCTTAACCGGCCTCACCCAGATTGAAAACGGGGTGCGTTGCCTGCACGGCGACAGGCTCAACCCGTCGGTACCCACGCTGGCTGAGGCACTTAAGAAGGCCGGCTACAGCACTTACGCCGAGGCAAGCGGGCCACTTGGGCCGGAGACCGGCCTGGAGCGGGGGTTCACGGAGTACAACTACCGGATGCGCCAGGGACATAACAGCCCCTGGGGCCAGGACATTCTGCGAAGGATCGCCGGGGGATACCAGGCTCCGTGGTTCCTGATGCTGCACATCTGGGATCTGCACGGCCCGCGATGGGTGATTCCGGAATGCCGTGGCCGGGAGTGCGGCTCAAGCGACTATGCTCGGGCGCTTTCCAGCATCGACGTGTACCTGCAGGCCCTGATGCGCTCACTACCGGCCAACACCGTGGTTGTCCTGACCGGCGATCACGGCGAGGACTTCAGCCGGAGTGAGATCGACAGCATACGGAGATACATCTGGACCCACATTATAATGAGCAAGCCGTTCAAGTCAGCCTGGAAACGCGGGTTGATACCGAAACACGTATCCGAGATCAGCCGCGGCCGCATCGACAACCACTACGACGCTCTCTTCGAGATTCTGATCCGCGTGCCCCTGATTTTCCATGCTCCTGGCATACTCAGGTCCGGAGCGTCCACCCTGCAGGTCCGACATGTGGATATCGCCCCAACCATACTGGAACTGGCCGGAGTCACCCCGTCCGGCGACATGACCGGCCAGAGCCTGGCCGGCATCATGCGCGGCGAACCCGGGGATCATCGCGAGGCCTACATAGAGGTCGGGGCATCTCGCCGGCGCCGGGCGCTGCCCGGGCTTGTACTGGCCGGCTTCCGAAGGGCGAACCGGTACAAGTACGTCTGCACGCTTGATGGCTCCAGATTCGGCCCATGGCTGTACGATCTTGAAAAGGACCCCGATGAGAGGCAAAACATCGCCGCGACACAACCGGAACTCATCGCCGAGTTCCGGAACAGGATGCAGGAACTTCAGAGCAGGCGCGTGGCAAGCGGGACACTGACGACAGAGGAGCACAAGGCGGTCCAGGACAGGCTCAAGGCCTTGGGCTACATGTGAGGCGCCGGTCCGGAGATGGCCCTTCCATGCCTTCCGCCAATGGCTGAGACCAGTCCGGAGACGACGACTCCATGACCAGGCCAAACATCCTTCTGCTGGTCATTGACTGCCTGCGCGCGGACTACGCACATGACCGCAGTCTTTCCCACACTCCGACTCTCGGGACTATCATCGGGCAGGGTTTCTCGTTCAGGCAGGCAATCGCCGCGGCCAACTCGACCACCCCCTCCTTCGCGGCCATGCTTACCGGTCTCCACCCTTTCGCCAACGGAGTCCGGACCCTGCACGGAGTCAAGCTCAGTCCCGCGGTTCGGACTCTGCCGGAGATGCTGGCTGAAGTCGGCTACAGTACCTACGCCGAGGTCAGCGGCGGACCGCTGCTGCCAGAGACTGGCCTGAACCGAGGCTTCGCATCATACACGCACCGACTTCGCCAGAACCGCGCAGAGCAGTTGGCCACCAGCCTGAACCACAAGATCAACTGCGAGTTCCGGGGGCCGTGGTTTCTGATGCTGCACCTCTGGGATCTGCACGTCCCCAGATGGATTGCCCCTTCCTGCCGCGAAAGGGCTTGCGGTTCCAGCGAATACGCCAGGTCCCTCTCCAGCATCGATGCAGTCCTGGCACCCTTTCTGGCCGCTCTGCCCCAGGACACAATCCTGGCCCTGACTGCAGACCATGGAGAGGACGTGGCCACCGGGCCGGTCGACAAACTACGCCGGAGTCTGCTCCGCAAAGCCCTGACCAGCAAGCTGTCCTGGTCGCTCTCCAAGCGAGGCTACATCCGCAACGTATCCTGCCTCCTGCGTGGACGAGTAGATGGCCATGCTTACGGCTTGTACGATGAACTGGTCCGGGTCCCACTGATCTTCCACTGCCCTGGGCGCATTCCTCCAGGGATATCGGACCGGCAGGTGCGCCACGTGGACGTCTGCCCGACCATTCTGGAACTGGCCGGCTTGCCAGTTCCGCGCGGAATTTCGGGAACGAGCTTGGCCGATGCAATGCGCGGGGAGCCAGGCTGCCATCTCGACGCCTACATGGAAGTCGGAGTCTACCGGCACCGCATGAGGATCGCGGCCCTCCGCGTGGACAACCGATACAAGCTGATCTGCGGGCTTCCCGGTGAGCGCTTCGACCCCGAGCTGTACGATCTGCAGGACGACCCGGGCGAGCACCGCAACTTGGCCCAAGAACGTCCTGAGCTGCTCCAGCAGCTGCAGGCAAGACTCTCGGCTCTCCAGGCGCAGACCGTCGAAGAGACCCCGATGACTTCTCAGGAGGACGCCATTGTTAAGGAGCGGCTGCGCGCCCTTGGCTACATGTAGGAATACTGACCGGGAGCGCCGGACGGGGAGAGCACCACGATGACCTCCCCCAACCTCTTGCTCCTGGTAGTCGACTGTCTCCGGGCTGACTATGCGTACGACCGGCAACTGTCGCATACCCCGGCACTCGGCACCATGATCGAGCGCGGCTTCTCGTTCACCAGCGCCATTTCGGCCGCGAACTCGACGACTCCGTCGTTCGCCGCAATGCTCACCGGCCTCAACCCCTTCGAGAACGGGGTGCGCCGCCTGCACGGGGGCACGCTCAGTCCGCAGGTGCGCACCCTCCCGGAGATGCTCCGGGAAGCCGGCTACCGCACGTACGCCGAAGTCAGCGGCCCGCTCATGCCCGAGACCGGGCTGAACCGGGGCTTCGATGACTACTCCTACCGAAGCTATGAGCAGCGGGCCGACCAGCTGGCCGAGCCGCTTCTGGCCAGGATGCGCGGCAACCTCCGCCCGCCGTGGTTCCTGCTCTTCCACCTCTGGGACCTGCACAGCCCGCGGTGGGTTGCCCCGCAGTGCCGCACTCCGGGATGCGGCCGCACCGAATACGCCAGGTCGCTTTCCAGCATCGACCCCCAACTGGGCCGTCTCTTCTCCGGGCTGCCGGAGAATACCGTGGCGGTGCTGACCGGAGACCACGGCGAGGACATCACCAACGGTCCGCTGGACGCCTTCCGCAGGAAACTGCTGGGCTCCATCCTGCACCACAAGCTGGCCTGGTCCATCTGGAAGCGGGCCCTGCCCGGCAGGCATTTCGCCTCGATCCTGCGCGGCAGGATCGAAGGCCACGCCTTCGGCCTCTACGACCACCTGGTGCGCGTGCCCCTGACCTTCTTCGGCCCGGGGATCGTCCCGCCCGGCAACTCCGCCCTGCAGGTCCGCCACGTGGACATCTGCCCCACCCTCCTGGAACTGGCCGGGGCTCCGGTTCCCGCCGGCTTGTCCGGCATCAGCCTGGCCGGCATCATGCGCGGCGAGCCCGGTGCGCACCGCGACGCCTACATGGAAGTCGGGGCCATGCGCAACAAGATCCAGATGGCCGGACTGCGCGTGGATAACCGCTACAAACTGATTTGCGGGCTGCCCGGCGACCGCTCGGTCCCGGAGCTCTACGACCTGGAGCAGGACCAGGGCGAACGCCGCAACCTCGCCGACCAGCGCCCCGAGCTGCTGGCCGAACTCCTGGGCAGGGTTCGGGCTCTGCAGGAGCGGACCGTGGCGGCCACCGCCATGAACGAGCAGGACGAACAGGCCGTGCTGGCCCGCCTCAAGGCGCTCGGATACGACTGAACCGTGAGCCCGAAAGCCCCGCCCGCTGAAGGCCCCCTCCGCGTGGTCATGGCCAACTTCCACGAGGACTGGGGAGGCCAGGCGGCCTACGTCCTGACCCTGGCGCGGGCGCTGAGGGACGCAGGCCATCGTCTGTGGGTGATCTGCCCGGCCGACAGCCAGTTGTCCCGGCGCGCGGGGCAGGCCGGGATCCCGACTTTCACCTCATGCCGGCTGCGCCGCGGCCTGCGCCCCTTCGAGTTCTGGCGGGAGGTGAGGGCCTTCGCCGCGTTCCTGCGGGAAGTCGAGGCCGACGTGGTTCACACCCATGGCCCGCCCGAGTGCTGGCGCGCGGCCCTGGCCTGCCGGATGTTCCGTCTGCGCTGCAGGCACGTCCGGACCAAACACAACAGCTACCGCGTGGCCGCCCACCCGGCCAATCTCTGGCTCTACCGCCGCGGCATAGACCGCCTGGTGGTGGTGGCCGGGGCGCTCAAGCCGCTTCTGGCCGGGCTGCTTCCCCCGGAGCGCATCGACGTCCTGCACGCACCCGTGGCCGACAGGTTCCTCGCCACCGCGGACGGCGGCCCCTTCCGTGCCGAGCTGGGGATATCTCCGGAGACGCCCCTGATAGGCGCCGTCGGGCGTCTGGCCGCCGACAAGGGTCAGGCCGACATCCTGAAGGCGCTGAAGCTCATCAGGACGCAGCACCCGGAGACCATGGCTGTGTTCGTCGGGGAAGGCCGCGAGTTGCGCAGGCTGGAGACTCTTGCCACGGAACTGGGCGTAACCAACCGCGTTCGCTTTCTCGGCGCGCGCCAGGACGTGCCGGCCATCACCGCGGCTCTGGACGTCTCGGTTCTGGCCTCGACCGGATGCGACGCGTCCAGCACGGTGGTCAAGGAGGCCCTGGCGGCCGGTGTGCCCATGGTGGCCACCGAAGTCGGCGGCATCCGGGAGATCATCGAGGACGGGGCAACCGGCCGGATAGTGCCTCCGGGAGATCCCGCCCGGCTGGCCGAGGCCATATCCGCCACGCTCTCCGACCGGGCCAGGGCCCGCTCGATGGCCGCTGCCGGACGGGAAGCAATGAAGGAGCGCTTCAGCGAGACCGCCGCCGCCACCGCCCAAGCCGCCATATACCGACGCGTTCTTCAGGGGAGCACCCCATGAGCCTTTACCTGCCGATCCTGATGTACCACCAGATCGGCGTGCCGGCCGCCGACCACAAGCCGGACCTCTTCGTGCCGGCGGAGCGCTTCCGGGAGCACCTGAAGTGCCTGACCGACATGGGCTTCCGCGGCATCGGCCCGGACGCGGTGGTCGCCGCCCTGACCGGAACCGGCGCGAAGCTCCCGGAACGCCCGGTGCTGCTGACCTTCGACGACGCCAGCGCCCCGGCATTCGCGCCGGTCATCGAGGCTCTGGCGGCGGCCGGGTTCCCGGCCACCGCCTATTTCGTGGCCGGCGACGAGGAGGCACTGCCCTCGCGCACGGCGCTCTCCGCCTACGTTCAGGCCGGCGTCACCATCGGCTCGCACTGTCTGACCCACCGCCCGCTGACCAGTCTGAGCGACGAGGCCGTCCGGGCCGAGCTGGTCGATAGCCGCTTCCGCCTGGAGGCCGCCGCCGGAGGGCCGGTTGAGCACCTGGCCTATCCGTTCGGCAGCTATGGCAGCCGCGAGAAGCAGATCGCCAGGGAGGCCGGCTACCGGACGGCGGTGAGCACGCGGCGCGGCAACCGCCACCGTCCCGGCGACATCTTCTGCCTGCGCCGGGTCCCGGTACGCCCGGACACCGACTGCCGCAAGCTCGCCCGCTACCTGGGAGCCGTCTGGCACTGCGAGCACGTGGTCAAGGAAACGCTGCGCCTCGAGCGCCGGGGAGGAAAGTGATCTTGCGCTTCCTCCTGGCCCTGGACAACTTCAGCCGCGGGACCGGCGGAGCGCCGGCCTCCGCGCGGGAGATCGCCAGGGCCCTTCTGGCCGCCGGCCACAGCGTCTTCGCCCTGGAACGGGGGGACCGCGAAGGGGCGGAGGACCTCGATGGCGTCGCCGTGGCCCGTGCGAACGTGGGCGGACGACTGCTGCCCCGGGACCGCGACGTCGTGACCCTTGTGCTCAATCCGCGATGGGAACGCCGGGTGTCCGAAAGCATCCGCGAACTCCATCCGGATCTGGTGATCACCCAGGGCATGTTCGCGCCGGGAACCATCCAGGCGGCCGCCGCCGCCGGGGTCCCGTCAGCCTACTTCTTCCGCGGATATGCCCCGCTCTGCCCGGAGCAGTACGTGGGCATCGACCCGATGACGTGCCGCCGCCCGGACTGCACGCGCTGCCTGAACTGGGCGGCGCGCCTCAAGTGGCCGCTGGTCAAGTCGGTGCTCCGGCTCTATGACCGCACCATCCCCAGGGCCGATCTGCTGGTGGCCAACAGCCGCTACATCGCCGGACTGCTGGAGCGCTTCTGGGGGGTGCGCGCCGAGGTGGTTCTGCCCACCCTCAACCTGCCGGCTGCCGAGCGGCCGGAGAACGACCCCGGCGGGTTCCTGCTCTTCGTCAAACCCCAGGCGGCCAAGGGCCTCGACCTGATGTTGGAACTGGCCGCGGCGTGCCCGGAACGTAGCTTCGCCGTGGCCGGAGAGATCCGCGGGGCGGCCGAGCGCCGGCTGCGGACGCTGCTTAACGTAGAACTGCTGGGCTGGCGGACGGACATGCCGGCTGTCTACCGGCGCGCCCGGCTGCTGCTTCTGCCCTCGCTGCTGCCGGAACCCTTTGGCCGGGTGGCCGCCGAGGCCGCGGCGGTGGGCTGTCCGACGGTGGCCTTCGACGTCGGCGGCATAGCCGAGGCCGCCGGGCCCGGGGCCGTCATGCTGCCGCCCGGAGCCGCCGCCGCCGAGTGGGCCCGGGCGCTGGCCTCGGCCGATGACCAGGCGCGCTACGAGGCCATGCGCAAAGCAGCCCTGGAGCACGCCAGGGCGCTGACGGCCCAGGCCGGGTCGTCGCGCCTGGTGACCATTCTGGAGAGAGCGGCCGCCAAGGGCCCCGGCCCGGCGCCAACTGTCTCCCCCTCCTCGGGCCGCCGGCTGCGGGTGGCGCACATCATCGGCGCGCTGCCGCTGGGCGGGGCCGAACTGAGCGTCTTCCACCTGGTCAGCCGGCTGGACCGCGAGCGCTTCGATGTCCGGGTGATCTGCACACGGGAGGAGGGCGAGCTGGCCGCCAAGTACCGGGCGGCAGGCGTGCCGGTCGACCTGGTCAGACTGCCCACCCGCTACGGCCCGCGCGGGCTGCTGCGGCTGGCCCGGGTCCTTCGCGACTGGCGGACGGACATCGTCCACACCCACATGCGCCGGGCCAACACCTCCGGACGCCTGGCCGCCTGGCTGGCCGGCGTTCCGGTGATCATCGCCCATGAGCGAAACCTCCCACATGACAAGAATCGACGCCACTTCCTGATCGACCGACTGCTAGCCACGATCAGTTCCAAGGTCATAGCTGTCAGCCCGCAGGTCGCCGAAGCCGAGGCCGCCGCCGGGGGTACCCCGGCCGACAAGCTACTGGCCCTGCCCAACGCCCTGGACACCAACGTCTTCCGCCCTGGGGACCGTTCCGCGGCCCGCCGCAGGCTGAACCTGTCCGAGAACGACTTCGTGGTCGGCTTCGCCGGGCGGCTCCATCCCAATAAGAAGCTCGATGTGCTGCTGGTAGCCGCCGCCGTCGCAATCCAGGACGTGCCGGATCTGCGAATACTCTTGGCCGGCGAGGGCCCTCTGCGGGCCGACCTGGAAGCCCAGGCCAACCGACTTGGGATATCCGAACGCGTCACCTTCCTGGGGCCGCGCACCGACATGCCCGAGATCTACCCGGCCATGGACGTCCTCGGCCTGCTGAGCGCCGTCGAGGGCTGCAGCCGCACGCTGCTCGAATCGCTGGCCTGCGGGATCCCGGCGGTGGCCACCCCGGTCGGCTATGCTTCGGAGATGCTGGGCGCAGAGGAGGCCGGCCTGCTGGTGCCCCTGGACAACGCTGGCGCGGCGGCCGCCGCCTTCGTGCGCCTGGCCCGCGAGCCAGAAAGCCGCAAGTCCATGTCCGCCGCCGCCCTGGAGCGCGCTTCCGCGCACGGCATCTGTGACTATGTGCGGAACATGGAACGGCTCTACCTGGAGCTGTGGGGAGAGGAGATCAGAGATGCCCGATAGCCGCCACGCCCACCCGGCGGGGGAATCCGGCAGCAAGCAGTACAAGAAGTCCGGGCGCCTGAAAAGGGTCCGACAGCTCAGCCTGCTTTCAGGATGGTTCGGGTGGTGCGATACGATCCGGTTCATAGCTGGTGAGCTATTCGCCACAAGAAGGGTCAGGACCGTGGAGGTCGCCGGAGAGACCGTTCAATTGCGCACGGCTACTGCTGACGCCATGGTAGCCACGAAGATCCTGATCGACGAGGAGTACCGCCTGGCAGAGTGCGAATCACCGGAAGTGATCGTCGATGCCGGTGCGAATATCGGCATGTCGGCCATCTACTTCGCCAGGAAGTATCCGCAGGCCAGGGTCTTCGCCATCGAGCCGGAGGCGGAGAACTTCGAGTTGCTTAAGGCCAACACCGCCAGTTTCGGGAACGTTATCCCCGTGCGTGCGGCCCTCTGGAGCCGCCGGGAGACCCGGACGCTTCTTAGCCGACCATCCGATACCGTGGGTTTCACAGTCAGCGAAGCCCAGGGCGAGGCTGGTGCAACCGACCAGCGGGTCGAATGCATCACCATGGAATCGCTCATGCAGCAGCACGACATCCGTCGAATCGATATCCTCAAGATGGACATCGAGGGCGGAGAGAAGGAGGTCCTTGGGCATTCCGAAGCGTGGATTGGCAGCGTACGGGTCATCGCCGCCGAACTGCACGATCGCATCTGCATGGGCTGCATTCGGGCGTTCTACCTGGCCACCAAGGATTTCGCCAGATTCGAGAAGCACGGAGCGGTCATAACCGCCTTCCGGCAGTAGCGCGGCAGCGGCCTCGAAGCCTGGAAACTGCCCACACAAGCGAAGGGGCGGCCCTCGGGCCGCCCCTTTCTGCATCGCGGAACTTGCAGGTGCTTACAGTGAGCGCATGAACTTGGCGTAGGCCGGGAAGGCCTCCGCCGGGTCGGGCAGCTCGGGGTGCCACTTCTTCTCATGCTCGAAGGACATGAAGAGGTCGAGCTTCTCCTTGCGGAGGATCTCCACCACCTCGCGCACCGGAATTTGGCCGGTGCCAACGGGGACGTACTGGTTCTTGCCATCGGCCGCCTTGACGGTGTCCTTGACGTGGCAGTAGAGGATGGTGCCCTTGAGCTGCCGGAACTGCTCGGCCACCGGCGTGCCCGCGCCATGGATGGCGTTGGCGAAGTCCCAGACGCAGCCCAGGCCGCCGCCGACCAGCTTCTGGAGGGCCTTGATGTTGGCCGCGTCGCACCAGTCGTCGTGGGTCTCGATCCCGAGGGAGACGCCGACCTCGCGGGCCTTCCGGGCGCAAGGGATGATGTACTCGGCAGCCTGGGCCAGGGCCTCCTCGCGGCTCTTTTCCTTGGCGATCTGGCCGACGAAGGTCCGGATGTACCCGGCCCCGGCGGCCTTGGCCAGGTCCAGCACGTGCAGGAGCTTGTCCCGGTTGGCGGCCAGTTCCTTGGGATCGGTCGCCCCGAACCGGGTGTAGGCCATGAACGCGAAGACGCTGCTGCCCTTGGACTTGAACAGCCTGCCGAGGCTCGCGGCTTCCGCCACCGTGGCCGTGGTCAGGAACTGGCTGTCCTTGTCGGCGATGCGCACCTCGACGCCGGCGAAGCCGTTCCTGCCGGCGAACTCGGCGGTCTGTTCGAGGCTCCAGTCGGGACAACCCAGGGTGCTGAAGGCGAGTTTCACAGATTCACTCCTGACAAGACCCAGCGCTACCTGCCGGTTCCGGCCAGCTCGGCGCGCAGGAAATCATCCAGCCTGGTGCCCAGGCGCAGGGAGAGGCGGCGCTCGTAGTCCTTCTCGTTGTCGAGATTGAGATTGCCGGCGGTCGCCGCGCCCCGGCGCTCGAAGAAGATGTAGCGGCAGCCCTTCGGGCCTGCCACCACGTTGTGAGCCACCCCGTTGGGGTAGACCAGGACGCTTCCCGGCCCGATGGACAGCGCCGTGCGGTCGCGCAGGCTCCGGCCGATGTCCACCCGGGCCGAGCCCTCCCACACGTAGTAGGCCTGCCAGAAGTCGTCGGCGCTGGGCTTCCGTCCGACGGCGCCGTGGGCGTGGACCGGCACGATGTGCCCAGGCGGCATGGCCAACTCCTGCGCCAGGACGTCGCGGCTGGCGCCCCAGAGCTTGTCGGTGTAGACGATGCCCCGGGGGTTGAAGCCGGCCACCGCGGCGCCCCAGCCGTGCATGTTCCCGCGGTACTGGGTGCGGACGTAGCCCAGGGCCTCGCCCTTCCGGATGACCACCGGCCCGCGGATGGCCTCCGGCCCGCCGGCGAGCGGCGCGAAGCGGGCCAGCAGGGCCTTCCCGGACAGCGCGAATCCGTACTGGCCCTCCGCCCCGGCAGGCAGGTAGAGAATGTCCTCGGTGCGGAGTTCCTCGCCGGCGACCGTCCCGCGGCCGCTGATCACGATGACCATGAGCGCCTCGCCGCCGCCGGCGAACTCGCCACGGCCCGCGAGGATCTCGATCTCGAGCGCGCCGCAGGTCTGCGCGGCGGAGAAGAGCACGCCGGGCCTGCCGGCCTTCCTATGGTAGGCGGAGAGTTTCATGGTTTCCTTCCGGCGCTGAAGCCAATGCAGTGCGCAGCCGTCCCGACTGCCTCCTGGAGTCGCGAGTGTATTCAAACGAAGCTCAGGAGACAAGCGCAGGAGTGGCCTTTCGGGGCGGGGCGACCAACGGTGGATTGCAGGTTGTTGATCGTTGATTATCGACTGCCGAAGTCGGATCCCGGGCCTCCCTCGCCCTTCTGAAATCAACAACCTGCAATCATCGATCTCCGGTCCCGCCGTCCGGCCCTCTACTTCAGCCCCTCCGGGAGGCCGGCCTTGGCCGCCGCCTGGGCGTCGCGGTCCTTGTCCTCTACGGCGAACTTGGCGGCGTAGCGGGCGTAGGGCGCGGGCAGGTCGGCCGCGGCGACCTTCATGCGCTCGAGGCAGACCAGGGAGGCCTTGCGCAGCTGGCGGTCGTCCTCCAGGTTGGCCACATAGCGCTTGGCGCGGTCGTCGGAGGCCAGCCGCCGGAGTTCGCGGCGCACGTAGGGGCGGGCGTCCTCCGGCTCAAGGTGGCACTTGAGCTCCTGGAGCTTCTCGGCCAGCCCGGGGTAGTTGGCCGGATCGCCGCCGTCGTCGTCGGCCAGCTTCTTCATGCCCTCCGGGTCCTTGCGGTACAGCGCGCCGGCATACTCTTCCACCTTGGCCAGGACCTTGGCCACCTCCTCGTACTTCCAGCCCGGGGTGATCTCGTCCTCGGCGGCTATCTCCACGTTCGGGGCGATGCCCTTTTCGTGGATGCACTCCCCGCCGGGCAGGTAGTACTTGGCGATGGTCAGCTTGAGCATGGCCCCCGGCTCGCTCTTCAGGACTATGGGCTGCTGGACCGAGCCCTTGCCGTAGGTCTTCTTGCCAACCAGCCCGGCGCGGTTGTTGTCGCGCAGAGCGCCGGCCAGGATCTCCGAGGCGCTGGCCGATCCGGAGTTGACCATGACCACCATGGGCACGTCGCGGCTGCCGCCCGCGCCGGAGGATTTGAAGTTCTGGGTCCGGACCCGCCGCCCCTTGCTCGAGACTATGGTCTGCCCCTCGGCCAGGAACTCCTCGGAGGCGCTCACCGCCGCCTGGAGATAGCCGCCGGGGTTGTCGCGCAGGTCCAGGACCAGGCCCTTCATCCCGGCGGCCCGCAGCTCGCCGAGCGCCTTGGCCATCTCCTCGCCGGTCTTGGGGCCGAAGCGCGACAGGCGCACGTAGCCGATGGCCCCGGGCAGCATGTCCTGGAAGACACTCTGCACGCTGATCTTCTCGCGCCGGATGGACATCTCCTGCGGCTCGCGCCAGCCGCGCCGGAAGACCTTGACCTTGACCTCGGTCCCCGGCAGGCCCTTCAGGCGCGAGATGGTCTTGTTCATGGGCTCTTCGGCGGTCTTGATCCCGTCCACCTCCAGGATCCGGTCCATGGAGCGCAGCCCGGCCTTGTGGGCCGGCCCGTCGTAGATGGGCGAAATGATGGTGAAGACCCCGTCGACCTGGTTGACGTAGGCGCCGATGCCGCCGTACTCACCGGCCAGCTGCTCGGTGAGCTGCTTGGCGTCCTCCGGCTCCATGTACTCGCTGAAGGGATCGAGGCTGGCGACCATGCCGTGGAGCGCCGCGCGCACCAGCTTGTCGCGGTCGCGCTTGTCCTTCTCGGCATCGGAGTACTCCGAGACCAGCTCGATCACCTCGGTGAAGAGCGGGTCGCGGGACATGTTGTTGCGGTAGATGGAGAGGGCCCGATCGGCCAGCTCGGTGGGGTCGTACAGGGCGATCGAGGCGATCACCCGGCGGACCTCCGGCAGGGAGCCCTGGCCGATCTCCCCGATGGCCAGCGCGGCCTCCTTGCGCATCCGCCCGGTGCTGTCCCGCATGATGGCCAGCAGGGCGTCGGCGGCCGCCGGGCCGTCACCGAGCCGTCCCCTGGCGCGGTGCAGGGCGACCGCCACCCGGCGGTCCTTCTCGGCCTCGGCCAGCTTCCCCAGTTCCGCGGCGGCGTCCTCGGCGCCCCACAGCAGCCGCGACTGGCCCAGGGTGTTGGCGGCCAGCACCCGCAGTTCGGGGGTGCCGGCCTTGCCGGCCAGGACCAGCAGGGCGGCGACCGCCTCGGCCTGGGGCTCCTTGACCTTGGTCTCGAGGAGCGCCCTGGCCAGGATCAGCCGGCCGTGCTCCCCCGCGCCGGGCAGGGCCTTGCGGACCTCCTCGGAGGCGTCGGCGCCGAGTTGGACCAGAATGTCGATGCGGTCAAGCATCTCGTCGGAGGAGAGCTTGTCCGCGCCCTCCAGCGCCTTGGCCACCGCGGCGGCGATCTCGGCCGGAGCCTTGGCGGCGCCACCGCCCTCCTCCGCCCTGTCCGCGGCGGCTGGCGCCGGCGGTCTGGGCTCCGCCGCGGGCGGTGCGGCATCTCCGGCCAGGGCCGCCGCAGCCAGCAACGCCGCCAGGAAAGCTGTGCCGGGAATCCGCATGAGGACCTCCGTTTCGTGGGAGATAATAACCACTGTCCCGGCCTCGGGCAACCGGCAAAGGGGGCGACCGTACGCTGTCGGCGGGCCGGGCTGCCCTGACGGACTGCCGCCTTGGCGGTTTGACTAACCGCCGCGGGGCTGGTAGAAGTATCCGCCAGCATGGCTCAGGAACTCTGTTCGCGCTGCCTCCGGAGCATGGACGAGGCCGATCTGGCCGCCGTCGGCGGCGAGCTTCTGTGCCCGAGTTGCCAGGCGGCGGCATCCAGGGCGGCCCGGAAGCAAGACCCGATCACGGCCTCCGGGCTGACACCCGCCCCACCCCGCCCCACCCAACCCGCTGCGGCGCACACGGTTGCGACGCCGCACCTCGCCCGGCGCATCCTGGATGACGCCGTGGCCTGGAGCCGGGGGCGGTGGTGGTGGGCGCGGCTGCCGCTGCTGGTCTTCTTCGCCTACATGCTGGCGCGCCACCTCGGAGACCAGGACTACCGCGGCCTCTTCGGGGGCATCAACCTGGCCATTCACGAATGGGGCCACTTCGTCTTCCGCCCGTTCGGCGAGTTCCTGTGTGTCGCCGGCGGCACAATCCTGCAGTGCCTGGCGCCGATCATCGCCATGGCGGTCTTCTGGCGGCAGCGCGATTACTTCGCTATCCTGCTGTGTCTGGGCTGGCTGGGCATCAACTTCTTCGAAGTCGCCACCTACATGGCCGACGCCCGTGCCCGGGAGCTGCCCCTGGTGGCACCGGGAGTCGGCGCGGTCGAGCCGGGCGACGACACGGTCGGCCACGACTGGAACTTCCTGCTGGGCAGGTTGGGACTCCTCGTCCACGACCGGCAGCTTGCCGCCTGCACCCGAGTCCTGGCGACGGGCACCATGCTGCTCTTCCTGATCCCCGGCGGCTTTCTGGTCTGGCGGATGTGGCGCACGCGAAACGAACGCCCGGACGGTCCGGCCGCCGGGGAGATCTGAGGCTCTGTCCGGGCAGACCGCTGGCGTCAACGGTTCGTGACGACCGATCTTGCGTGGAGGAACAGGGTAACAGGTGAGCAGTAGACCGCAGGAGAGCGGCATCCTTCACCTGAGGCTGCTTCCGTCTCCCTCGCTCGCCTGTTCACCTGCTCTCCTGCTCTAGCAGAGCCGTTTTCAGGCGGCCTGCTAGCCCTTCCCGGACTTGGCATACGGCCACATGGCTACGCCGCCGTCCATCATCCGCACGTTCCGGAAGCCGGCCTGGCGCAGGATCAGCGCCGCCTCGTAGCCGCGGAGCGAGATCTTGCAGAAGGCGACCGTCTCCTTCTCTCTGTCGAGCTCACCGAGCCGGCCGCGCAGGGCACCCAGCGGGATGTTGACTGCGCCGGGCATGCGGACCTGCTCGACTTCCGCCGGGCTCCGGACGTCTAGGAAGGTGAAGTCCGCGCCGGAGTCGAGCCGGGCCTTGACCTCGGCCGGGCTGATCCCGACCACCCGGCCCTCGAGCTTGTTCTTCATCACGTTGCAGGCGGTGATGATGTTGTCCATGGCCTCGGAGTAAGGCGGCGCATAGGCCAGGTCGAGCTTCGAGACCTGGTCGACAGTCATGCCCGCGGTGATGGCCGTGGCGGCCACGTCAACGCGCTTGGCGCACTCGCCGGGGCCCACCGCCTGGAGGCCCAGCAGCCGGCCGGTGCCGCGCTCGGCGACCAGCTTGAGCATGATCATCCGCGCGGCGGGCATGAAGTGGGCCCGGTCCGGCCCCGGCACCAGGCAGGTCTCCACCTCGAAGCCCGCCTCGCGCGCGGCAACCTCGTTCAGCCCGGTCTTGGCGACGGAGAAGTCGAAGACCTTGCAGATGGTGGTGCCCAGCACGCCGGGGAAGGACTCGTCCCCGCCGCAGATGTTGATCGCGGCCACTCGCCCCTGCTTGTTGGCGGTCGAACCCAGCGGCACGTAGCAGGGCCTGCGGGAGACCAGCCCGAAGCACTCCACGCAGTCGCCCGCGGCATAGATGTCCGGGTCGGAGGTGCGCATGTGGTCGTCCACCCGGACGGCCCCGGTGACGCCGATCTCCAGGCCGGCCGCGCGGGCCAGGTCGGAGTTCGGCCGCACGCCCATGGCCAGGATGGCCATGTCCACGGGGATATCCCCGCGTGAGGTCCTCAGTCGCCCCACCCGGGCAGCGTCGCCGGCGCCGGGCAGGAACTCCTGGACCACCGTGCCGGTCATCACCTTGACGCCCTTGGCCTCGAAGTGCTGCTCCACCAGCATGGCCAACTCCGGGTCGAGGATGGGCATGATCCGGGGCAGCATCTCGACCAGGGTGACGCGGCAGCCCTTCTCGACCAGGGCCTCGGCCATCTCCACTCCGATCAGGCCGCCGCCGACGATGACCACGTCCTTGGCCCGGCCCTCCTCCAGGGCCGCCTTGACGCCCTCGGCGTCCTCCACCCCGTGGAGGCTGAAGATGTTCTTGAGGTCGATTCCCGGAAGCTTGGGGCGCACCGCCCGGGCGCCGGTGCAGAGCGCCAGCTGGTCGTAGGGCAGCCATTCCTCGCGACCGTCGATCAGCGACCTGACCCGCACCCGCTTCCCGGCGCGGTCGATCTCCAGTGCCTCGGTGCTGTTGTGGACCTTGACGTTCTTCACCTTCTGGAAGAACACGGGGTCGCGCACCGCCCCGGCCGGCGTGGAGAAGAGCTCCTTCTGATCCTTGACGACCCCCGAGACGTAGTAAGGCAACCCGCAGCCCGAGTAGGAAAGCACCCGCCCCCGGTCCACCACCGTGACCTCGGCGTCGGGCTCCAGGCGGATGATCTTCGAAGCCACCTTGGGCCCGGCGGCCACGCCGCCGACTATGACCACCTTGCGCGGTTTGAGCATGAGCGTTTCTCCCCCGCCAACCCTGACCGACTCCTGGGTGCTGGCCGGCAGTTCCAGCGTGAATTCGGCACCGCCCAGTGCGCTGCGCCCGACGGCGGCGCTGCCGCCAGCGGCCTCGGCCACCGACCGGACCAGGGCCAGGCCCAGGCCTGTCCCCGACGCGGACATGGTCCGGGCGTTGGAGGCCCTGAAGAACGGCTCGAAGAGCCGGTCCTTGTCCGACTCGGGCACACCTATCCCCGAATCGCCGACGGACAGGCGCACCCGGCCGCGACGCCCCGGGATCTGGGCCAGTTCCACCCTGATCCTGCCGCCAGGTGGCGTGTAGCGCAGCGCGTTCTCGAGGAGCGCCTGGACGGCCTCGTCCAGGGCACCGCGTTCGGCCCGCACAACGGCCCTCTCCAGATGGCACTCGAGGACCAGTTCCTGGCCGCGCCCCCGAACGCGGTCTGCGAATCTCCTGGCCAGGTCGCCGAGCAGCGGCACCAGGTTGACCGCCTCGAGCTGCGAGTTACCGGTGACCACCCGGTGGATGACCAGCAGCCGCTGGGCGGTCTCGAGCGACTCCAGGCACTTGCGGTCGGCCGCCAACAGCAGTTCCCGCTGCCGGTCGGATATCTCGCCGGCAAAGCCGCCCAGCACCGTGCGGATGAGGGTGCTGGCCGCGGCGACGGGGCTCTTCAGCTGATGGGCGACGACTGCAGCCAGGCCGATCAGGCGGTCATCGCGGTCGTGCGCGGGGGCTCCGGAGGCGGAAGGCTTGTCTGGCAAGATCAAGAGTCCCCGCTGCGCTCAGGTCCGGCATCAACCCGGCCGGTTACCTGCGGGCCGGGCCGATCGCTCCCCCGCGGGGATGCTCCCCATCGGTGGCGACGGAACAGAGTTTAGCGCCGGCCGGCGGGCGATGCAAAGCGAAAACCGGTGGGGCCGAAAGAACCGGCTGGACCAGCGAAGGCCCAGCCGGAAGACCGAGGAGCAGAAGAAGGCTCAGAACGTTTCGGGCTGCCCGGGAGTCTCCACCCCGGGCTTGGCGCCAACGCTTACCTTCACCTCGCTGGAGCGGACCTTGCCGGTCCAGAAGCCCTTGCCCATGTCCTGACGCTGGTTGTCGTTGCCCTGCAGTTTCTGCTCGAACTCGACCCACAAGGTGTACTCCCCGGCGGCCTCAGGCTTGACCACCCAGGACCAGGGATCGAATGCTTCCTGGTCAGCCTTGCCTGCTTCGATGCGGACCGGCTGCAGCCCGGCGTGTCGGCGGAGCTGCTTGTCCCGATGCGAGATCGGTTCGGCCAACTTGCCATCGGGCCCCCTAAGGAAGACTCTGCCTGCGCGGCCGTCCAGATCGCAGCAACGGTCACGGGTGAGCACCAGCGGTTCCTTGCCGACGTTCTCCCAGCGGAGGGTGTAGCCCTTGGCCACGCCCGGCATCTCCAGAGCACAGCCCGCACAGCGCTTCAACTTTGCAGCGCACTCGTTGCAGAGTTTACCCCAGGTGCGGCCGCTGATCTTGCCCCTGCAGGTCTCGCAGTTCCTCGGCCACCCGTCGGCTTCCATCCCGCGGTGCTTGGGGCACATCAGGCCCTGGCCCTCGCCAAGGCCCCAGCCGTCCGCCAGCTTGTCGCCCGCCGGAGCCGAGGCGGCCAGCACCAAGCACAGCCCGTTCACCGCCTCGGCCGCGGCGAGCGGCGCTGCGGCCGGAGTCGCCGGCGGCTTCGAGCCAATCTCGGTAAGCTTGGTGACGGCCAGGTCGCCGACGGCCAGCGCCTTGAGGCGGCCGTCCGCGCCAAAATCCGCCACCATTCGGCTCCAGTCCTCGCCGACCTCCGAGACCGGACCGCTCGCGCCCAGGGGCTCCTCGCCCTTGCGGAACTCGAAGACGAAACCCTTGCGCACGCCCTTCTCTCGGCCGGCGTCGACGGTCACCTCGTAGACCGGCATCCGCTCCGGCAGTTCCACCTTGGTAACCTTGCCGCGGATGGCGTTGTCCTGGGCCGTCGCGGCTGGCGCGTCGCCAGCCGCCGCCCCATAGACCAAGGGGGTCCCCACCCCAACCACCGCCGCCGCGGCGAGCACCGCCGCAGCCAGTTTCACCTTCATCCAAAACATCGCCTTCATGACTCCTTCCGCAATCTGTACGGGCACAGCATGCTGCGCCCCTACGATTCCGACGGCCCCCGCCGCGGCGCCGACCGCCGCGAACTTCGGGACCGCCAGGATGGAAGGAAGGAGCGACGCAGGCACCGCCGCGCCTGCGTCGGCCGCCAGTGCCGCAACCAGGGCCGCGGCTCCGAGCTCGGGGCGCTTCCGCGCCAGCCGCTCGCGGAGCCGCTCCAGACCCACCGTGGCCCGCCGGGCCATGGTCCCCTGGGGGCAGCCCGCCACCGCCGCGGCCTCCTCCTGGGTGCGGTCCTCGAGGTAGCGCAGGATCACCGCCTGGCGCTGTTCGGCCGGCAGAGCGGCCAGCGCGGCATCGACGTCCCCCGGTAGGGGCACGGCATGCCGTGCCCCTACGTCTGCGGGATCGATCTCTGCAGCCCCAGCCATGGCCGCCGCCTCCTCGCGCCGCTCCCGGCGCGCCTCGCTCCGCGCGGCCCAACCGGCCGCATGGCGGGCCGTACCGTGGAGCCAGGCGGCCAAATCGACGTCCTTACTGAGGGACCTCGCCTTGCGCGCCAGGATCACGAATACGGCCTGGGCGGCGTCCTCGGCATCGTGGTGGCGCCCGAGCGAGCGCAGGCAGACCCGGTAGACCATCGCGCCGTGACGCCGCGCAAGCTCGGCGAATGCCGGCTCGTCGCCTGTCGCCGCGTAGGCCGCCAGGAGTTCCGCATCGGTGCGCATGGCGCTGGCATCCATCCCAACCAAGGTACCTGCCGCCCCTCCCTTCCGCAAGACCCTTCGACTCTGCCTCTCAGGGCATCGAGCCTTGAGCCTGTCGAAAGGGTAGTCGCCGCAGGACCGGAGGACTGTTCACTCCTTCTTAGAAGATTTCCACAAAGGACCTGTCCCGGCATTTGTCCCGGCGCGTCGTATAATCCAAAGGAGGCCGGCGGATGGGGCTGAGGCTGGCGGTTGCCGCCGGGGAGGCGTCCGGAGCGGGAACCCTCCCGGCGGCCATGGAGGCGCGCATCAGGGTGGCGGCACCGATCGACAGCGCTGAACTGACGGACCTGGTCCGCTCCGCGCAGCGGGGCGACCGAGAAGCCTATTCGCGACTGGTGGACCGCTACCGCAGCGTGGTCATGGCCGCCATCTACGCCTCGGTCCGGCGCCTGGAGGTCTCCGAGGACCTCGCCCAGGAGTGCTTCATCAAGGCCTACTCGGCGCTCTCCGAACTCCGCGAGCCCGAACGGTTCGGGGCGTGGCTCCGGACCATAGCCGGCCACTGCGCCGCCGACTGGCTCCGCGCCCGCCACTCCGAGGTGAACATCGACAAGCTGACCGAGGCCGGGGCGGAGCCCTCCGCCCCCGTCTCCCCCCCGGGGCTGCACATGGAGGACGCCGAGGAGGAGAACGCCGTGCTCTCCGCCCTGGCCGGCCTGCGTGAAGACTACCGGGAAATAATCATCCTCAAGCACGTCGAAAACTACTCATACCGGGAGATCGCCGACATGCTGGGCATGAGCGTAACGGCGGTCGGCGAGAAGCTCTGCAGGGTGCGAGGGCTGCTCAAGAAGAAGCTGAAGAACCTTTCGGAGTGACGGGCGGCCAGGCACCGCTGAAACTCTTAAGCCACGCCATTCCCGGACGATATATATATCACGCGCTTCGGCGCGCGCGACGTCAAGCCACGAAAGGGCGGCAATGCCTGACTGCTGGGGTGAGGATCCGGAACCGGCCGCCATGCGGCTGACTCCCGAGGAGATCCGCGAGATACTGGCCCTCGAGGCCACTTGGTGCTGCCTGTCGCCCCGGCGGCTGCCTGGCTTCCTCGAAGCCACAATGCGCCGCTACGGCATCAGCCGGGAGGCCATGGACTACTTCCTGCGCAAGCGCGCCCTGAACCGCGCGGACGCCTGGAAGCTCCAGAGGCTCAAACGCCAGGCGCAGGGCGACTCCCAGGCGCTGGAGATCATCGAGCGCCTGCACCGCCTGGAGCAGCGCCGCGGCGAGGGAGTGCTCCAGACCTGGCTGGAGATCCGCCAGGCCTTCAAGGGCTGACAGGAGGACCCCCATGGCCGCCATACGAACCCAGGGCAGACTGCTGACCGTCAGCGGCGCAGTCGACTACGATGCGTCCGCCGAGTTCTCCAAGGCGATCCACGGGTTCATGACCGGCTCGGGGAAGACCGGCGGCACCATCGATCTGTCCGGCGTGGACGAACTGGTCAGCTCCTGCCTGTCGGCAATATACGACGGCGCGAGGCTGCACAAACCTTCCGCCCTGACGCTGCTCGTCCCCGGGCGGCTGGCACTGCTCTTCGCGCCTGGCGAGGCCGAGGGGCTGTTCGTCGTCAAGACGGCGGTCTGAACAATAGCGACAGCTCCAGCCACTAAGCGAGAGCGTGGCGGTTCGGGAGCCCCCCTTCGGCTATCAGCTTCCGGCACGACAGGCAACACCAGTCTTGTTGTCCTCCGGGCACTCCTGGCACTCTGTGGTGAGATGTGAGGTTCCTGGCGTCGCGGGTCTTGAAAAGCACCCGCCATGGACCGATACTGCCGGACAGCCGCGCTTCACGAGTGTAGCCTCTACCGGAGGTGGCCATGACTGGGAACAAGCCGGTTCTTCGCACAACCCTGTCTCTGACCCTGGCAGTCCTTGCCGCAAGCTGCGCCCCGAAGTCTCCGGCGCCGAATCCGGCAGCCGGGGCCCCCGCCGCTCCCGCGGCTGGATCGGTGCAGAAGCCCACCCTGGACGCCCCGCGCGCCTGGCTCGAAACCGGGAAGGCCCTGGCCCTCGCCGGCCGGCGGGCCGGCGCCAGGTACGCGATCACCGCCCGCGAGGTCGACGGCCTGGTCGGCCCGCTGACCCTGGGCCAGAAGTTCACCGCCGAGGAGCTTCTCGGGCGCGCGGCCAAGGCCGCGGGGCTGGAGCTCTCCTGGCAGGGCGAGGTCGCCCTGCTGCAGCCGGTGCTCGACGCCGCCGGCAGGGCCGCCCTGCTGCGCGCGGTCTCCGACGCCAAGTCGGCTGACGCGCGGACCCGCGCCCGCGGGGCCTTCGCGCTGGGCGAGAGCCTGCGTGCCGACGCCATTCCGATGCTCATGGGCATGCTCGGCGACAAGGACGGCTCCGTCCGGCGCGCGGCACTTATGGCCCTCTCTGCTTTCGAGGGCGACTTCGAACACGCCCAGTGGGCCGGCCGGCTCTCGGTCTTCGAACTGCCTGGCCTCCGGATCGACACCGACAGCCTGATGTGGGTCCTGGAGGACGCCGCCGCGGCCGGCACCGCCGAGTGGCGTGCGGCGCTCTCGATCCTGGGCCGTGCCCGCGAGGGCCAGGTGACCCGCACCGTCTGGGACGCGGCCTACGAACGCGCGCCCGGCGCGATCATGCCCGCGGTCTGGGCCATGGGCCGCTGCGGCGACCCGGCCGCCGGCTGGGTGCTCGAGCGCCGACTCCGCAAGACCTTCACCAACGTGCCGGCGGACCGCTACACCTCCGGCGCGGCCATGGGCAAACTGGGGCTGGTCGGCGCCCTCCGCGAGCACGCCATCCGGAAGGAAAAGGGCAGCCAGCCGGCCGACGTGCGCCAGGCGGCGGTCTACGGGCTGGGATTCTGCAAGGGAAACGCCAAGGCCCTGGAAACCCTCAAGGAGGCGCTCGGCGACCCTGACGCCCGCGTCCGGGAGTTGGCCGTCTTCGCCATGGGGGAGATGGACACCAAGGAGTCGGCCGCGGCCCTCGCCGGGCTGCTCGCCGACGAGAAGGCCGACGTGGCGCTCCGCTGTGCCGCGACCGGGGCGCTGGCCCGAGTCTCCAACGACAAGGCCCAAGAGGTGCTCTTCGCCACAGCCAAGGACAAGGACGCCAAGGTCCGCGCGGCGGTCGCGGAGGCGCTGGGCAACCTCGGCGGGACGGCTGCTTACTCAGCACTGGCCACAGCAAGCTACGATGAAAAGGACCGGTGGGCGCTGGCGGCTATCGGACGCTCACTGGCCAGCTTCGGCCCGCAGCGGATCACCACGAACGCGTCCCCGATGCTGTTGCCCACCAGACTCCTGTCCGACCCCAAGGCCGACGTCGAAGTCCGCTCCGCCATCGCCATCGGCATGGGCCAGAGCCGCTCGCCGGAGTGGGCCGACGCCCTCGCCAAGGTCGCCCTCGACGGCGCCGCCGACTGGCGCCTGCGAGAGTATGCCGTCCGCTCGCTGGCCATGCTGGCGAACCGCGCCGGGCAACCCACGCTCCTCAAGCTCATCGAGAGCGAACCGCCGGTGCGGATGACCAACCTGCCGCTGCGCTACTTGGACCTCGGCGACCCGGCCAAGACCACCGCATACCTGGCCAGGTTCGTCACCGCCGGCGTCCGCGATGAGCAGGCCCTGGCCGTCGAGAGGATCGGCGAACTCGGGGCGCCCGAGGGCGTCGAGATGCTCGCCGCCGGCTTCAACGTCTTCGACAACTACACCCGCTGCGCGCACATCTGGCCGCTGGTCAACTCATCGAGCCCGGCGGTGCGGGCCAAGCTCGTCGACCTGCTCAAGACCAGCCGCCGCAGCGGCGTGCGCACCAGCGCCGCCCTGGGCCTGGGCGGCCGGCGCGACCCCGAGGTCATAGAGACCCTGATCGGCGCCTGCCGCGACGAGAACTCCGCGGTCCGCAAGGCCGCGGCCCAGTCGCTCGGCGCCTGCGGCGACCCGGCGGCCGCCGCGACGCTCATCGAGGTCATGGAGAAGGACGCCGACACCGCCGTGGCCCACCAGGCGCTGCGCGCGCTGCGCCTGCACGAGTTTGCGGGCCTGAAGGCGGTCCGCGAGGCCTTCGGCCGGGTCCGCGGCACCGAGCGCGACTGCGGGATCCCCGGAGGTCCGGGGCTCCGCGAGCAACCGTCCAACTCCTGGGTGCTCCGCAAGGCGCCGGCCTCCTACGACGACCTCTCCGCCCAGGACCTGACCTACGAGTCGGCGGTGGCCTACGAACCGGTCACCGGCCGGGTGGTCCAGTGGGGCGCCCACGGCCGCCGGGCGGACTCCCCCCAGACCGGCCGCACCTGGGTCTACGACACCGGCGCCTCCGAGTGGCACCGGCCGCTCGCCAAGCAGGAGCCGCCGGGCATCTGCCTCACGCGCGGCATCGCCGCCGACGCCAACCGCGGGCTGGTCATCTCCCCGGTGTCGGGCACGGGCAGCCACGGGTGGGTGTCGTTCCTGAGGCGCAACGCCTCCAACTCGATCCCCTGGGTCTACGACGCAAAGAAGGAGCAGTGGTACCCGATGCGCCCGGTCAAGAACCCCGGGCCGCACGGCATGGTGGCATCCTGCTTCGACCCGGCCGGCGACGCGGCCATCTTCCTGGGCAACTCGCCGCGGGTCTACGACGCCCACGCCAACGAGTGGACCAGCATGAAGCCGCAGGGCGCCAAGCCCGGGAGCCACAACGAGCAGCCCGGGGCCTACGACCCGGTGACCGGGCGCTTCATCGTCGTGTCCGATGGCGACGAAAAGGGCCGCGGCCGGACCTGGGCCTACGATCTGCGCGCCGACCGCTGGACCGAACTCAAGCCCGCCAGTCCGCCGCCCAACGTGACCCAGCCGATGGTCTACGACTCGGCCAACGACGTGATGCTGCTCTTCAACCCGGTCGCCGGCAGGACCGAGGTCTGGGCCTATCTCCTGCGCGAGAACCGCTGGGAGCTCGCGCCCCCGGCCTGGCCGGCGCCTAGCTACCATAACAGCGACGCGGCCTACGACCCGGTTCACAACGTGACCGTGCTGACCGGAGGCTGGGAGTGGGGCCGCTCGGGCGAGATCACCATCCGCGAAACCTGGACCTACCGCTACCGCCCGGCGACGGCGTCAGATCCCAAGAAGCCCGGTGCGCCTCGGGACGTTCGTCTGGAGCTCGGCGCCGACGGGAAAGTTGGCCTGGCCTGGACAGCGCCGGCTGGCGTCGCCCCGGCCGGCTACGTCGTCTACCGCGGCACAGGCGAGCATCCCTGGACGGCGGCCTTCGAGAAGATCACCGCCGCTCCTCTGAAGGAGGCCGGCTTCAGCGAAACCCTCAAGCCCGAGGCGGGGAAGCTCATCCACTACCGCGTGGCCGCGGTCGGAGCCGACGGGCAGGAGGGCCCGCCGTCGCTCATCGTTCGGACCCAGCCGCTGCCGGTGCGCGAGGTGGCCGCCGCCCGCAACGCCGACGGCACGGTGAGCCTGTCCTGGGCGCCGAGCGCGAGCGCCGGTGTCTCCGGCTACAACGTCTACCGCGCGGCCGGCCCGAAGCTCGATCTCTGGAGCCAGCGCTTCGAGCCGGGCGAGAAGCCCGGCGAGTTCGCCAAGGTCAACGCCGAAATCGTAACCGGCACGACCTTCACCGATCGCCCGGCCGGAGAGCCCCCGGCCGCCGCCGGAGTCAGCGAGAGCACCTGGGCGCCCTTCCTGGTCTACATCGTGCGCGCGGTGAACTCGCTCGGACAGGAGAGCGGCCCGTCGCCGGCAACCCTCTCGATCCCCGCACCGCCCGGGCCGGTCGTGGCCGTCCCGCTCGAGGACGGCCGCGTCCTGGTTACGGCCGGAGCAGAGGGAACCGCCCCGGTCCGCGGCCGACAGCTCTACCGCATGGATTCCTACAAGGGCGACTGGCTGCACCGCTCGGCCGGCTCGCCCGCGCCGGCAACGGTCTTCGTCGACGGGCAGAAGTGGCCGCGCGGCGACCGGCGCTGCTACTTCGTCATTGCCGTGGACGAACTGGGGCAGCTGGGCGTGCCTTCATCGGAGGCCTGGGCGCGGAACGCGCCGTAGAGCCGAACAGCCGGCTTTGGGCTATCGGCTTTGGGCTTTCGGAACAACGGCCGTTCCGAATGCCGAGAGCCGAAGACCAAGTGCCCTTCGTCGTTTCCTATTCGTAGCTCGTGCCGCGCAGCTTGTCGATGTGCTCCTGCGCCGAGTGGGCGGCGACTGCGCCCTCCGCACAGGCCGTGACCACCTGGCGCAGAGCCTTCCGACGCACGTCTCCGCAGGCGAAGATGCCTGGGGCGCCGGTGGCCATGTGCTCGTCCGTCAGGACGTAGCCCCGCTCGTCGCGCGAGACCGCCGTCGGCAGCCAGGCGCTCGCCGGCGTGAAACCCACGAAGACGAAGACTCCGTCACAGGGCACCTCAATCCGCTCGCCTGAGCCGCTCCGCTCGACGCGGAGCCCCGTGACCTTGTCGCCACCGAGGATCTCGATGGGGCGGGTCTCGAGCAGGTACTCGACCTTGCCGCGCCCCTCCGCGGCCAGCCGCCTCTGGCTGGCCGCGGTCGCGCGCAGGCGACTCCGGCGGTGCACCAGAGTGATGTGGCTGGCGAAGCGCGTAAGGAAAGCGGCCTCCTGGACGGCGGTGTCGCCGCCGCCGACGACCACGACGCGCTTGCCGCGGAAGAAGGCCCCGTCGCAGGTCGCGCAGCAGGAGACGCCGCGCCCCCAGAACCGATCCTCTCCGGGGATCCCCAGCCGCGATGGCTTAGCCCCGCCGGCGGCGATGACCGCCAGAGCGGCCACAGCGCCCTCGGCGGTGCGCAGCGTCCAGACCGGCGAGCCGGGCACGGACTCGACTGCCCGCACCTCGACGTTGCGGAAGGCGCAGCCCTGGCGCTCGGCCTGCAGGCGCATGGCCTCGCCAAGGTCAAAGCCCCCGATGCCGTCGGGAAACCCGGGGTAGTTGTCGATCCGGTCAGTGGTGGCGGCCTGGCCGCCGGCGGCCATCGACTCGAAGACGACCGTCGAGAGCCCGGACCGGACCGCGTAGATCCCGGCGGTCAATCCCGCTGGGCCGGCCCCGACCACGGCGACGTCGAAGTCCGGCGCGCCCGGCGCCACCTTCAGCGCCCCTTCGGAGCCAGCACCCGGCGGAGGACGGCCTCGTGCGACTGGGGGTGCTCCCAGAGCTTGATCAGCCGGGCGACCAGCTCCATCCGCGGGCCCTCGCGGTCCAGCGCGTATTTCCTGGACAGGAAGCCCGAGGATGTCCGCACGACACCCAGCTTCTCGAAGCGGTCGAGCACCTCCTGGATGGTCTTCTTGGGATCGCCGGTCTCGCCGGCGATGTCGCCGATCCCGCAGGGGCCCTTGGCCCTGCGCACCAGGTACATGAGCACCGTCAGGTGGGTGAAGTCGGGCAGGGTCTGGTCGATGAAGTCGCCCATGGTCTTGCCCAGGTCGATGGGCTGCTGACCGGCGCGGATGGCGCCCATATGATCGCTCAATCCCACCACATCGGCCTCCCTGAACCCGTGTCTCGGGCGGTCAGATCACGTCCACAATCTACAGCCGCACGGCTCCGAAGTCAAACCCGGACCGCACCGGAGCCCCCTCCCGGCCCGGCCGGGTCCGGGCCGGGGCGCTCCTGCCCGCGGCCGACCGGAGGCGGCATCGCCGCGGCCACCAGCACGACCAGCGTGGGGCCGGCGCCCTGGATCCAGGGCGAGGTGAAGATCCCGGCCAGGGCCGCCCCGACCACGGCGGCGAAGGCTGCGGCGGCCACCGACCGTTCCGGGCTGTCCAGCCCGGAACGCTTCCAGGTGCGCAGGGCCGCGCCGCCCCACCAGGCGAACAACCACAACAGGCAGGCCAGGCCGGGAAGTCCCAGCACCGCGGCCTGCCCCAGCCAGAGGTCGAAGCTGTTGGGCTCGTTGGCCAGGACGTCGAAGTTCTCGGGCACGTCCGTCTGCCCGACCGTCTCGGCGAAGCGCGAGTCCAGGTTGGGACGGAGATTCTTTTCCCGTCCGTAGCCGCCCGGCCCCAGGCCGAAGAAGAGCTTCCAGGCGCCCTCCCCTCCGGAAAGGCCCCGGGAGAGCACGGTCAACTCCGAGGCGTAGCGCAGGTAGCGCACGGCCAGGAGCGGCTCTCCGTCCCGCGGGTTGCGGCGCACCGGATGGACCGATTCGACGGCCGCCGACAGACCGTGGCGCGGCAGCGCCTGGGCCGCGGCGAGCAGGACGGCCAGGGCGGCGGCGGCCAGGGCCAGCTTCCGGCGGCCGAGGACCGCAGCTCCGGCCAGGCACCCGGCGACGACGCCGAGCAGCGCCCCGCCGGAGAGCACCAGCAGCACGCCGGCGGCGGCCAGCCCCGCCCAACCCAGGTTCCACCAGCAGCAGCAGACCCCCGCACGGCCGAGGGCCATGGTGGCCGCGAAGGGAACCATCACGGCCAGGAAGGCGCCGAAGGCGTTGCGGTTGGGCAGGAACTCGCCGGCCCCGCTGTGGCCGCCGAGGAGCGAGCCGACCTGGAAGTCGCTGCGTCCCGAGAAGTACTGCACGACCCCCACCGCCATGATCAGGACGCAGGCGCCGGCCACGGAGGCGAGCGCCGCGCGCCGGGCGCGATCTTCGAAGCGGATCAGCTCCGCCGCGGCCACCAGCGCGGCCACAGCGTACTCCGCGGTCTGAAGCAGCTCCTTGAGCACCGCCAGGACCGATGCCGGTTCATCGCCTGAAAAGCGCGCCCCGACCATCCGCGGCCAGACCAGCCCGGACCAGAGCACCAGGGCGGCCAGCAGCCAGCCGGCCAGCGGCGCCCGCCACAGCGCGCGGAACACGCCGAGAACCCCTGCGCTGAGGAATCTGGAGAGCAGCACCGCGGCCAGCGCCACCCAGACCACCAGGTCGAAGGCCCCCAGGAAGAAGGCCGTCTTGGTCCCGGGCTGCTCAAGGTGGTACCCGGCCCAGGCGCCGAGGGGCGCGGAGGCGGCCAGCAGGCAGAGCAGCGGGAGGCGCAGCCTCTCCAGGAGCGCTTTCATGGCCGGTGATTCCTTTCGTATGGCGGGGACGGGATCCGAGCACGCGACACGCAACGCGCAACGCACAACATGCGGCGACGGCGAACTCCTCGTGCCGGGTGCTGGGTGCCGGGCGATGCCTGCTGCATGTTTGCGCCGTCCCCTCAGCTCGGCGAGATCCACCGGGACAGCAGCCAGGCCGGCGCGATGGAGACCAGAAGGCCCAGGCCGAGCCATTCCGGTGCGTCGCGCACACCCAACACCAGCGCCGCGTCGAAGGCGATGATCAGGAGCACCGCCAGGCCCACCGCCCTGCGGACCGAGGCGAAGGTCAGCTTCACCAGCGGGGCGGTGAAGATGCCGCCCAGGACCAGGATCAGCAGGGCCAGCAGCACCTGCCCGGCCAACGTTCCAACCACGCCGAACAGGGCGCCGAGCAGGACCAGGCTCATGGCCACAGCCGCCCCGGTCAGCACCCAGGCCCCGGCGCGCCCCGCCGGCCGGTCCTCGTAGGTCGCGACCAGCGTGACGATGATCGCGTAGGCCGCCAGCAGCGCCGGCGCGATGGCCAGTTCGGGGTAGTTCCGGAAGCTGAAGTAGGACAGGCTCATGCCGGTGCTCATGCCCAGCAGCATGTTCAGGCCGCGACAGGCGCCTATGGCCAGCGCCCCGGCCAGCGCGCTGCGCCGTAGCGGGGAGTTGTAGGTCCAGATCGAGACCGTCAGCAGCCCGGAGAAGAGCACCGCCGCCCAGCTCAACAGCATGGCCGCGACCAGGGCCGCGACGGTCAGGAACGCGCCCAGGGCGAAGGCCCGGCGAAGCGGCACGGCCCCGCTGGGGATGGGCCGCTCCGGCCGCAGGCGGCGGTCCCTGTCGGCATCCAGGCAGTCGTTGAAGATGACGCCCGAGGCATAGAGGGCCATGGAGATCGAGACAAGCACGGCCAGCTTGTGCCAGCGCGGGTGCCCGAACGGGGTGTCGGCCAGCCAGGTCATCAGCGAGAACCCGGCGACCACGTCGGCCGCTGAGGTGATCAGGTTCGGCGCGCGGACGAGCTGCAGGTAGGCTCTCACGCGGGCGAGGGTATCCGAATGGGCCCGGAATGCAAGTCTTCAAGCCCGTCCGCTTCGCAGCCGGCCGTTCGTTGACTCACCTGGCGATCCCGGCTAGACTGCCCCCCGGAGGACTGAGCATGTCACGGGAGGTCAGATGCCCCAAGTGCGGCCTCCCGGCCGGGCCCACACAACCAGCTGACCGGGTCCGGTGCCAGCGATGCAGGGCCACCTTCCAGGCCGAGGCCGCCGCGGAGACAGGCATCCTGACTCCGGAGCAGGTCTGGAAGGTCGCCGCCGTCGCCACCGGGACAACCCGGGCGCTTCCCCCCGAGCAGGCCCGGGCTGCCGTGGCGAAACACGACGGCCTCTCACCACCCCGCCCCACCCGCTTCGCTCACTACCAGATCAGCGGCGAGCTCGGCCGGGGCGGCATGGGCGTGGTCTACAAGGCCTTCGACCCGGAGCTGAAGCGCACGGTGGCCCTGAAGGTGCTGCTCAGCTCCGAGCACGCCTCCCAGGAGGAGATCGAGCGATTCTTCCGGGAAGCCAGCTCCGCGGCCAAGCTCCAGCACCCCAACATCGTGCCCATCCACGAGCTCAAGATCCACGAGGGCCGGCACTACTACACGATGGACTTCATCGCGGGCGAGCCGCTGGACGCCGTGATCCGGGCCGGCAAGCTCAGCGTCCGCCAGAGCCTCGAACTGCTGGAGAAAGTCGCCCGGGCCCTGGCCCACGCCCACTCCAGGGGGATTGTCCACCGGGACCTGAAACCGGCCAACATCATCGTCGACGCCGGCGGCGAGCCCAAGGTGACCGACTTCGGCCTGGCCAAGGTGCTGTCCGGAACCGAGGGCGCGTCCGCACCGGTGGACATGACCGGCACCGGGGTGGCCATGGGCACACCCCAGTACGAATCGCCCGAGCAGGCCATGGGCCGGAGCCGGGGCGTGGACGCCCGAAGCGACGTGTACTCGCTGGGCTGCATCATGTACGAGATGCTTGCCGGGGAGCCGCCCTTCGCCGCGGATTCGGCGATGGAAATCCTGAGAATGCACGTGGAGACCGACCCGGAGCCCCCGACCAGGCGCGGCGCGCACATCTCGGCCGACGCCGAGACCATCTGCCTCAAGTGTCTTGAGAAGGAGCCCGGGAGACGCTACCAGAGCGCCTGCGAACTGGCCGACGATCTCCGCAGGTTCCTGGACGGTGAACCGGTGCTGGCGCGCAAGGCCGGCGTCCTCTACCTGGCCAGGAAGAAGCTCGCCCGCCACCGGACGGTCACCGCGGTGGCGGCGGCTGCAGCCGTGGCGTTGGCGGCCGCGACCGTCTGGTACGTTCAGAACCTGCAGCACAAGGACGCGGACATCGAGCGCGAACGGAGCGAGGCCATCAGCCGCCGGAAGGAGGCCGAGTCCGAGCGCCAGCGCGCCGAGGAAGAGCGCGGCCGGGCCGACGTTCAGAAGACCCGGGCCGAGAGTGAACGCGACCGCGCCGAACTCGAGGCCTATCGCCACGGCATCGTCCAGGCGGACCGGCTCTCCGCGGCCGGCCAGTCGCTGGACGCCGTCGACGTGCTCGCGGCCCTGACGCCGGCCTGGCGGGGCTGGGAGCACGGCCATCTGCTCTGCCGGGCCCGGGGCAACACCTATCCGGAACGGGCCTGTTTCAAGGGACAGGCGACCGGGGTCCACGCCGTGGCCTTCAGCCCCGACGGCCGGCTGCTGGCCTCGGGCGGTGAAGACAAGGCCGTCACCGTCCGTGATGCAGAGACCGGACGGGAGTTGCTGGTCCTCAAGGGGCATTCGGAGGAGGTCAGCTCCGTGGCCTTCAGCCCCGACGGCCAGTTCCTGGCCTCGGCCAGCGCGGACAGGTCCGTCAGGATCTGGGAGTCCGCGACGGGGCGGGAGCTGCAGGCCATCAGGGGGCACACTGCCGGGATCGGCTGCGTGGCCTTCAGCCCCGACGGCCGGCGCCTGGCCTCGGGCGGCGCCGACAGCACCGTCATGCTCTGGGAAGTGAAGACCGGACGCGCGCTGCTGACCCTCAATGGCCACACGGCCGACGTCGGCACCGTGGCCTTCAGCCCCGACGGCCGCCGCCTGGCCTCGGGCAGCGACGACCGGACCGTGAGAGTCTGGGAGGCGGAGACGGGGCTCGAGCAGCTGGTCCTCAAGGGCCACACGGAGGTGGTCAGCGCCGTTGCCTTCAGCCGGGACGGCAGACACCTGGCCTCCGCGGGGTGGGACAACACCGTCAGAGTCTGGGAGGCGGGATCCGGTCGGGAACGGCTGACGCTCAAAGGCCACACGGAGCGAGTCCATGCCGTGGCCTTCAGCCCCGAAGGATCCAGCCTGGCCTCAGCCGGCGAGGACCGGACTATCCGGATATGGGAGACGGACACCGGCCGCGAGCGGCTGACCCTCAAAGGCCACACCGGAGAGGTGCGAGCCCTGGCATTCAGGGCGGACGGCCGGCGCCTGGCCTCGGCGGGGTGGGACGGCACCGTCCGCATATGGGACTCGGAGACCGCCAGCGAGGCCCTGAGCCTGGTGGGACACACCGCCGGAGTCTGCGCGGTGACCTTCAGCCCCGACGGCCGCCGACTGGCCTCGGCCGGCGAGGACCGCACCGTCCGCATCTGGGAGGCGGCGACGGGGCGCGAGCTGCTGGCCCTCAAGGGGCACACACATCCCGTCCTCGCTGCGGCTTTCAGCTCCGACGGCCGCCGACTGGCCTCGGCGGGCGAGGACGGCACCATCCGCCTGTGGGACGCGGAAACCGGGAATGAATCCCTGGTTCTCAGGGGACACACTGCCGCGGTCACGTCGGTGGCCTTCAGCCCCGATGGCCGTCAGCTGGCCTCGGGGGGCGAAGACAAGACCGCCAAGATATGGGACGCCGACGCCGGGCGTGAGCGCCTGACCCTCGGCGGCCAGACCGCCCCGGTGAACTCCGTGGCCTTCAGTGCCGACAGCCGCATGCTGGCCTCGGCTGGCGAGGACGGCATCATCCGCATCTGGGCAACGGAGGATGGCCGGGAGATTCTGCAACTCCGCGGGCACGGCTCTGCGGTCCGCTCGGTGGCCTTCAGTCCGGACGGCCGGCGACTGGCCTCAGCTGGCGAGGACCGGACGGTAAGGCTGTGGGAGACGCGTTCCGGGCGCGAGCTGCTGACCATCAGGGTGCCCGGCGCCGAGGTCCTCTCCGTGGCTTTCAGCCCCGACGGCCGGCGCCTGGCCTCGGGCGGCCGGGACAACACCGTCAGACTGTGGGAGGCGCAGACCGGCGGGGAAATGCTCGCGCTCAAAGGCCCCGCGGACTGGATCTGGTCCGTGACCTTCAGCCCGGACGGCCGGCGCCTGGCCGCGGGGAGCGCTGACCGCACCGTCAGGATCTGGGCGGCGGCCGAGTGGACCCAGCCGGCCGTCCCGGCGGCGGGGCCGAAGCCCTGAGATCCAGCAGCCACTGCCGCCCCGCCACGAATGCACTTGAAGCCGTGGAGGTCCCCGCTATGCTTACGCCCGCAGTCGCAAGCCACCCTAGCTCAGCTGGTAGAGCACGGCTTTCGTAAAGCTGAGGTCTTGGGTTCGAGTCCCAAGGGTGGCTCCACGCTTGATCACACGAGGACGCGCTGACCCGCCCATGACCGCCACCCGCAAGAAGCCTGCATCCGAGCGCCGCCGCCCCTCCTGGGACGAGTACTTCCTCAAGCTCGCCCTGGACGTGGCCGAGCGCTCCACCTGCATGCGCCGGCACGTCGGCGCGGTGCTGGTCCGCGACAAGCGCATGCTGGCCACCGGCTACAACGGCGCACCGCGCGGCGTGCGCCACTGCCTGGAGACCGGCTGCCTCCGCGAGAAGCTGGGCATCCCCAGCGGCCAGCGCCACGAGCTCTGCCGCGGGGTCCACGCCGAGATGAACACCTTCCTGCAGGCCGCCCTGCACGGCGTGGCCGTGGAGGGCGCCTCGCTCTACTGCACCTCCACGCCCTGCAGCCTCTGCGCCAAGATGCTCATCAACGCCGGGGTCAAGCGCGTGGTCTACCTCGGCGAGTACCCCGACGAGTTCGCCCGGAACCTCCTGGAGGAGGCCAAGGTCGAGCTGGTCCAGGGCCACATCTCGGCAAGCTGACCTTCGCCTTCTGACTCCGCCCTTCCCGGCGTGTAGCGCTGCCGCAACCACACTTGCACCCGGGTCGCCGGCGGCTAATCTATCCCCATCGGTCCACGCTTTAGGAGACCACTGATGCCCCCCAGGATCCCCCCGCTCTGGTGCGCCGACACCCTGGTCGCCGTCGACATCTGCGCCGCTCCCGAGGCGGTGAATCCTTCCGAGCCGGCCGACTTCGCCCTGCGCAACGACCTCTGGGACGGTCCGGCCGGCACGGTCCGCCTGGCCGGCGCCGCCGGCGAGATAGTCGACTTCCAACTCGTCCTGGAGAAGCGCACCGGCCAGCTCGAGGCGGTCCGCCTGGAGGGGGGTGGCGACCTGTCGCTCGCCGTCCTCCAGCACATCGCCGTGCCGGTCGATGGGAGCTTCCTGGACGACCCGGTCGTGCCGCTCGACCCGGCCCGCGCCGGAGAGGCCTCCACGGAGATATCCAGGAAGGCCCCGCGCTTCCCCGGCAGGCGCCGCCAGTGCTTCCTGGTGGAGATCGCCATCCCCCGCGGCACCAAGCCCGGGCCGCGAGAGGCCTTCCTGATCGTCAGGGCCGGCGGCGAGGAAATGCGCCTGAAGATCGCCCTGAAGGTCCACGGATTCGAGCTGCCGGAGCGGGCCACCTGCGTGGCCGACCTCAACTGCTACAGCCGCGCGACCGGCGCCGGCTACCAGGGAGGCCAGGAGGAGTCCGAGCGCTACCGGGCCATCGAGCGCGAGCACTTCCGGATGGCCCGCGAGCACCTGGGGCTCTTCCACCTCCTGCCCTACGGGCACTCCGGACGCATCGAGGACGGCTACGCCCCGAAGCTCGCCGGCCGCGGCCGAAGCCGGAAGGTTGCCGACTGGGCGCCATTCGACACCCACTGGGGTGGGTACCTCGACGGCAGCGCCTTCCGGGGCTGCCGTGGCGGGGAGCACCCCGTCGAATACCTCTACCTGCCGGTCAACCTCAACTGGCCGGCCTACTTCGAGAACTTCGGCTCGCCCGGCTACGAGGCCGAGTTCAGGAACGTCCTGGGAGAGATGGCCCGGCACTTCGCCGAGCGCGGCTGGAAACAGACGCGCTTCGAGGTCTTCTTCAACCACAAGACTCGCTGGAAGTACTTCCCCTGGGACATGGACGAAATCCGCTTCGACCGTGACAACTACGCCACCGCGCTCTTCGCCCGGATGGCGACCGATGCGGTCAAGACCACCCCCCAGGTGAAGTTCATCAACCGCATCGACAGCTCCTGGATCTTCAACAAGTCGGCCCGCACCGAACTGGGTGACCTCATCCAGCTTTGGGTGGTGAACCGCTCCAGCCAGTCGGAGGCGCCCGATGAGTCCGCCGAGCTCCGCAGAAAGGGCCAGGCCATCTGGCCCTACGGCGGAGCCGGCCCCATCCCCGCGCCCAACCGCCTCGACTGCCTGCGCTGGCCGTGGCTGGCCTGGGGCCGGGAGGTCGACGGCTTCGTCTGGTGGAACGCGCTGGGCTGGGGCAATTGGGAGGCGGTCGGCCGCGGCAACGACCACTGCATGTACGCCGGCGCGCGCTTCGGCCTGAGCGGGCCGCTGGCCAGCCTGCGCCTGAAGACCCTGCGCCGCGGCATGCAGGACCACGCCTACCTGACGCTGCTCGGCCGCAAGGCCGGCTCGCGCGCGGCGGCTGACGCTGTCGTCGGGCGCACAATCGGCTCCAAGGACCGCGAGGACTGGTACCAGCGCGGCGAGGGGGTCGAGGCTGGCGGCGCCGACATCCAGACCACCAGCCGCACGGCCAAGGCCTGGAACACCGCGCCGCGCTCCGCGTGGCTGGCCGCCCGGAGCGAGCTCGCCCGGGCCATCGAGAAGGCATAGGAGTCACGGCCATGCGCAAGCCCAAGATCAACGCCCGGGTCCGCCGCGAGACCGAGGAACGTCTCCGCCGCCTGGCCCGAGCCGCCAGCGTCCTGGTCGACGGCGACGCCTTCAAGGCGGTCCCGGTGGACCCGGCCATCAACACCGGCGACGACTACCGCGTGGACCACGAGAAGTTCATCGCCGTCAAGAAGACGCTCATGAAGATCAAGCGCCTGGAGGACGGCGACGCCGGCATCATCACCTGGCGGCGCTTCAAGGACCAGGCGGACATCACCGTGCCGGTCGACTCTCACCCCTGCGCGGTCCGGCCCGGGAACCACCCCATCACCCCGGCCATGGCCGAGGCCTTCGAGGGACGCACCGCCGTCCAGGAGCTCGACTGGCCGTGGCGCGGCTGCCCGATACTGTCGGTCTGCGCGCCGATCCGCGACAGCATGGACGACGTGGTCGGCGTCGTCGAGGTCTTCGCCTCGCTCACGCCGGACCGCGTCACCGTGGACATGCTGAGGTACTGAGGGAACGCACCGTGAGCCTCGGCCTCCCCAAGGGCACGGTCACCCTGGTCGACTACGACCCGGAATGGCCGCGGCTGTTCGAGGCCGAGCGCGCGCGGCTGGACGCGGTCCTGGGCCCCGCGGCCATCGCCATCGAGCACATCGGCAGCACCGCCGTACCGGGCCTGCCGGCCAAGCCGGTCCTGGACATCGCCGCGGCGCTGGGCAGCCTCTCGGCGGTGGGCCCGCTGGTCGCGCCGCTGGCGGAGGCCGGCTACCGCTATCTCGGCGAGTACGGCCTGCCCGGCCGGCACTTCTTCGACCTGGGCGACCCGGTCACCCATCACCTGCACCTGGTGGAGGTCACCAGCGACCACTGGCGGGTGTGGCGTCTGTTCCGGGACTACCTCCGCCGGCACCCCGACGAGGCCCGCGAGTACGCCGTCTTCAAGCGTGGACTGGCCGCGAAATACGCCGCCGACCGGGAGGCCTACACCCGCAGCAAGACCGACTTCGTCAACGGCATCCTGGCCAAAGCCGGCCGGGAAAACGGCGGCCCCTACCGCCCACCGTCGACACGGCTGGGGGAAAAGGGCGCGGTCTGAGCGTTGGTCCGCGCGCTCGACGCGCAAGCCCTGGCATCCCTCCTCCAGCCCCCCGATCATCTTCTGCGCCGGCCAACTGAACGCGACGACCGGCAGCCCGTACAGAGGCATGTCGCACGCGCTGCGAGACGCTCGGCAGGCAACATAGCAGCCGGGACCTGGTTGTCGTCGGGAGGCGCATCGCCAGGCCCACCTGTGCAATCCGCGTACAGTCTCCACTTGATGGCAGGCGCTCCCCTGTCAGACACGCTCTTTGCAGGGCGAAAGGAGACACCTGCCAAGACTGATTCGTCCCCCACTCAAGATCCGGAGGATGGCCCGCCTCTTGCTGTCCAGCGCGGCCGTCAGGCTTCTCGCCGGGAGAAACGTTCAGCCACATGGCCGACAGACACGACGTAAAGAGAGAAGTTCAGGGAGTTGCGGGATCGGAGGAACAGCGGGGCCGGGGCCTTGTGCCGCGGCAGAGGCACGCTGGATCCAGCTCAGAGGAAGAAGCCTTCCAGGACGACAACGGCGCCAGGCTGTATAATGTGTGCCGCTGCGCCCGCGGAATCGGCGAGGCCGGCAACCGGTCTCGCGGGACGAAGGTCCCTTGGAGGATACGCCACGTGACCCCATCCCCGTCCCGATCGCAGACTGGTCCCAGCTTCGAGGCCCTGCAGCGCTTCACCGTGGAATTCTCGTACCCGGTGCACTTCACCCGGGGGGCCTTCGCCAACGACAACCGCCTGCTGGCCGACACCGTCGACCGCCTCGGCGAGGGACGGCGCCATCGCGTCCTGGCCGTGCTTGACGAGGGCCTGGTTCGGGCCCAGCCGGACCTGCCCGGCCGCATCGCCGGGTATTTCCAGGCCCACCATGGCCGCCTGGAACTGGCCGCCCCTCCCGCAGTGGTTCCCGGCGGCGAAGAGGCCAAGAACGGCTGGACGCGGGTCCAGGCCCTGATGCGCACGATGGGCGACCTACACCTCTGTCGACAGAGCTTCGTCCTGGCCGTCGGCGGGGGCGCGCTGCTGGACATGGCCGGCTTCGCCGCATCCATAGTGCACCGCGGTCTGCGGCTGGTGCGCATGCCCACCACCACCCTATCCCAGAACGATGGTGGCGTGGGCGTCAAGAACGGCATGGACGAACACGGACAGAAGAATTTCGTGGGCACCTTCGCCCCGCCGTTCGCGGTGATCAACGACCTGGACATGCTCCGAACGCTCGACCAGACCGACTGGATCGCCGGGGTGGCCGAGGCCTTCAAGGTGGCCATCATCAAGGATGCTGACTTCTTCGGATTCCTGTGCTCGCATGCCGCCGCCCTGGCCGGCCGGGACGAGGCCGCCATGGAGCAGACCGTCCGCCGCTGCGCGGCCATCCACCTCGAGCACATCCGCACCGGCGGCGACCCGTTCGAGTTCGGCTCGGCCCGCCCCCTCGACTTTGGGCACTGGTCGGCCCATTGGCTGGAGACCAGGTCCGGCTACGCGTTGGGCCACGGCCAGGCGGTGGCCGTGGGCATTGCGCTCGACTCCTGCTACGCCGCCCGCCAGGGCCTGATCTCCGTGGAGGAACGCGATCGAATCCTGGCGGGCCTGAAGGCAACGGGACTGCCGGTATGGCACAGCCTGCTGGCCGAGACCGGGTCCGACGGCCGACTGGCCGTTCTCGAGGGACTGGACCGCTTCCGGGAGCACCTGGGCGGGAAGCTGACCGTGACCCTGCCCCGCGGGCTCGGTTCCAGGTGCGAGGTCCACAACCTCGATGATGCCGCCGTTGCAGAATCGATCCGTCGCCTGGCCTCGGGACTTGCCCTCTAGCCTGCGCAGGCTGCAAGGAGCCGCGCATGAAACGGCTGAAAAAGATCCTTCTCTGGGCTGCCGGCACCCTGATTGTGCTGGCCCTTGCGGCCCTCACCTTCTACCTCACACAGAAGACCCACCACAAAGCCGGCGGCACCCCGGCTGCGGTCAAGCCCAGCGGCGACCCCACTCTCGATGCCATCCGCCGCGGGGTCGAATTCCTGATCGTGCACCAGGAGGCTGACGGTGAGTTCTCGGCCGGCGCCCTCGACCCCAAGCCGGCCTTCACCGCCATGGTGGTCGACGCCCTGGTCCGCTCGCCCGATCGCCACGACGAGCACAACCCGGTCATCGGCCAGGCTGTCAGGGCCATACTCTCCCACCAACAGCCCGATGGCGGCATCTACACGCCGAAGCTCGGCATGGGCAACTACTGCACCTCCGTGTCGGTGATGGCCCTCTCACGCCTGAACAACCCGGCCTACGAACCGGTCATCAAGGAGGCCCGGGCCTACATCCTGGGCGTCCAGCAGACCGATGGCGGGATGGGCTACAACCCGTCCAGCCGCTCGGACCTGTCCAACACCAGCATGGCCCTCGACGCCCTGCGCGCCGCCGGCTTGAGCGAGAAGGACGAGGCCTTCCAGCGCGCCGCGGCCTTCGTGGCCCTCTGCCAGAACAATGCCGAGACCAACCAGGCGGAGTACGCCAAGGTGGTCAACGACGGCGGCTTCATGTACCGGCCGGGCGAGTCCAAGGCCGGCCAGGTTCAGGGACGCGACGGGCAGGTCGGGTTCAAGAGCTACGGGCTGATGAGTTACGCGGGGCTGGTCTCCTTCCTGTGGGCGGGCGTCGACCGCGAGGACGCGCGCGTCAAGTCGGCCTACCGCTGGGTGGAGGAGAACTGGAACCTGGAGGAGAACGTCAACCTCAAGGACGCCGGGCTCTACTACTACTATCTGACCATGGCCAAGGCGCTGCAGGTCTACGGCCGTCGCGAGATCAAGGGCAAGGACGGCGCAGTCCACGACTGGCCGAAGGAACTCGCCGCCAAGATCGCCTCACTCCAGAAGCCGGACGGCTCCTGGTCGAACCGCAACGACAAGTGGTTCGAGCAGGACCCGGTCCTGGTCACGGCCTACATGGTCCGGGCGCTGTCCATCTGCCACGAGGCGGCGAACGCGCCGACAAGGCACTGAGGTATCTGCGCCTCCTCTGCACGGCGGCGCCCCTCTGGAACCGGGGCGGCGTGTCCCACCCGCGCCACTGACGTGCGGCCGTTTGCCGCTTGACCGTCCGGCAGAGCCAATTTAGAATCCCCTCTGCCGGCGCCCGCAGCCGGCAGGCTCGACACCACGGGCGGCCGGCACGGATGGGGACATGGCCAAGGACCTGCGCAGCATAGTCCGCAAGATAACCGAACTGCCCACCCTGCCCCAGGTGGTCACGGTGATCCTTTCTCTGATCGACAGCCCGGACTCCTCGGCCGAAGACATCAACAAGGTCATGGAGAAGGACCCGGCGCTGGTCGGCAAGATCCTCAAGCTGGTCAACTCCGCCTACTACGGGCTGCCCAACAAGGTCAACTCGGTGCGGCAGTCCATCGTGATCCTCGGTTTCAGCACGGTTAAGAGTCTGGCCATCTCCGCGTCCGTGTTCGACATGTTCGACTCCAACCGCAGCCGGGCCTTCAGCCGGGAGGCCTTCTGGGGCCACTCCATCGGCTGCGCCTGCGTCTCGCGACTGGTGGGCCACCGCGAGGCCGGCGTTGACGAGGAGACCGCCTTCGTGGTCGGGCTGCTCCACGATATCGGCAAGCTGGTCATCGACCAGTACGCTCCGGCCGAGTTCGACGCCATCGTCAACCTGGCCCAGGAGAAGCAGATCAGCTTCCACGAGGCCGAGAAGATCGTGCTGGTCGAGACCAACCACGCCGAGATCGGCGCCTGGGTCGGCGAGCAGTGGGCGCTCGCCCCGGACCTGATCAGCGCCATCCGCAACCACCACTCGGTGGGGACCGTCGAGGACCGCCCCGTCAAGCTGCTGGCGGCCATCTGCCGCTTCGCCAACTTCATCTGCCAGAAGCGCAACGTCGGCTCCAGCGGCAACTTCAACGTGCCCCAGCTGGATCCGGAAGCCTGGGCCACGCTGTCGATCAAGAAGGACGAACTTCCCAAGATGATCGAGGCCATCAACTCCGAGCTGGCCAGGACCGACGCGTTCTTCTCGATGGCCATGTCCAAGTAGTGCTGACCGCGGACTTCGACTATCACCTCCCACCGGAGCTCATAGCCCAGCAGCCGCTGGAGCGGCGGGACGCATCCCGGCTTCTGGTCGTGGACCGCAGGAGCGGGGCCATAGCGCACCGCACCTTCCGGGAACTCCCGGAGTTGCTCCGCGCCGGCGACGTTCTGGTGGTCAACGACACCAGGGTCTTCCCGGCCAGGCTCCACGGTCTGCGCGCCGGGACCGGCGGGCGGATCGAGGCGCTCTTCCTGCGGGAGGAGGCACCCGGCCGCTGGCTGGCCCTGACCCGCTCGGGAGGCTCGCTTCGCCCCGGGGAGGAACTGGCACTGGCCGAAGGAGGCCTGCGCGTCAGAGTGGTGGAACGCCGCGGCCAGGCCGGCGATCTGCTCGAACTGCCGCCGGGAACCGACCTCCCCGGCTTCCTGGCCGAGCACGGCGAGGTCCCCCTGCCGCCCTACATCCTCCGTCCGGACCAGTCGGCCCGGACCGCCGACAGCGCGCGCTACCAGACGGTCTTCGCCAGGAGCAGCGGAGCCGTGGCTGCACCCACGGCGGGGCTCCATTTCACTCCCGAAATCATCGCTGAACTGGAACGACTGGGCACCCGCAGGGCATCACTGACGCTGCACGTCGGCCCCGGCACGTTCCAGCCGGTCAAGGCGGAACGCATCGAGGATCACCGCCTTCTTCCCGAGCACTACGAACTCGGGGCGGAGGCGGCACAGGTAATCAACAAGGCCCGGGCCGCAGGAGGCCGCGTCGTGGCCGTGGGCACCACCGTGGCCAGGACACTGGAAAGCCTGGCCGCTGATGATGGCTCAGTCCGTCCGGGCACCGGATGGACGGAACTATTCATCCACCCTCCCTACCGGTTCCGGTCAATCGACGCGCTGGTGACCAACTTCCATCTGCCCAAATCCACCCTGATCATGCTGGTGGCCGCCTTTGCCGGCCGCGAGCTTGTTCTGGAGGCCTACCGGCAGGCGGTGATGGCAAAGTACCGATTCTACAGCTACGGCGATTGCTGCATCGTGCTGTAAAATAAAGGCTTGCAAACCAGGCGGCCGCTGAAGAATAGGCATTTTCATGTGAACCGCCTCAATATATCACGTTTAGTAGTGTGAGTTTCGCAACGGGGGAAGAGCATCTGAGCGCGCCGGCAGGCGCAGGAGACCGGAATCATGGCCACCTCAACCGACCTTCGTTCCGCGATCGAAGAGGTCCAGCAGCAGTTGCCGGTCGACCAGGTGACTGGCGGGGCTCTGCCTCCTGAGATCGCGGAAGCGGGGCTTGACCGCCTGGCGCGCCGCGTCGGAGCGCTGCCCTGGTGGGTCATCTCGGCGGCCACCCACGCGGTGCTCTTCCTGCTCATCGCGCTGCTGGCCACCGCCGTGGCTCCGCAGAAACAGGACGAGGTGGTCATCAGCACCGACGTGGTCAAGCAGAAGCCCCCGGAGTACGATCCCCAGAAGAAGCGCGATATCTTCAAGAACGTCAAGGAGGTGACTGCGGAGTCCAACGTTGAGACTCCGGTGGTCGTTCACGAGAAGATCGAGGAATCGGACACCTTCGAGACCGACAACAACATGGACAAGCAGTCCGCCCGCGGCAACGAGGACGCCATCTCGGACATCCCGTTGGGCGGCACGGGCACGGTTGGCTCCATCGGCGTGGGCGGCGGCGGCATGGCCGGAGTCTTCGGCTATCGCGACGGCGGCGGCCGCAAGAAGGCCGTCGGCCGCTTCGGCGGCTCCGAGGCCACCGAAAGCTCGGTCGAGGCGGCGCTTCGCTGGCTGGCCCGTCACCAGGAGAAGGACGGCCGCTGGGCGTCCGAGAAGTGGGATGCCAAGAACGACAAGCGCGCCAGCATGTCCATGACCGGCCTGGCCACCCTGGCCTTCCTGGGCGCTGGCTACACTCACAAGTCCGGCCGCTTCGCCGACAACGTCCGGCGCGGCCTGGAGTGGCTGATGAGCCAGCAGGTCGAAAACGGTGGCGTCACCGGCAAGCAGGGCTTCAGCTACAACCACTACGACGGCTACAGCCACGCCATGGCTTCGCTGGCTCTGGCCGAGGCCTGGGGCATGACTGAGGCCAACCGTCGCGACGACTTCGACAGCAAGCTTGGGCAGGCCGCCCAGAAGGCAGTGGACTACTCCGTCAACGTCCACCAGAAGCCCTACTCGGGTTGGCGCTATCAGGCCGGATCAGAAGGAGACATCAGCCACACCGGTTGGTTCGTGATGCAGCTGAAGTCCGCCAAGGTGGCCGGGCTGAAGGTCGACGGCACCGCCTTCCAGGGCGGCATGAACTTCGTCACCAGCCTGCTCGGCAAGGATACCGGCAAGAGCGTCTACGAGAAGTCGCAGATCTCTTCCGCCAACTACATGGGCGCCGGGCCCAAGGGCGGCGACCTCGGCTCGGCCCGACGGACGGCCATGAGCATGGTCTGCCGGCTCTTCATGGGCGTTCCACGAGACGACGAGACCATGAAGAAGAGCGCCCCCTGGGTCCTTGGCTACAAGCCGGACTGGGAAAAGCAGGACTTCTATCACTGGTACTACGGCACGCTGGCCATGTTCCAGACCGGCGGCGACAACTGGAAGGAATGGAACGATCCCATGAAGAAGACCCTGGTCGACAATCAGTGCAAGGGTGGCCCTATGGACGGCTCCGCCAACGACAAGGACGGCTCCTGGGATCCCAAGGGGCACTACGAGGAGCAGTGCGGACGCATCTACACCACGGCTCTGGGGGCCCTGTGCCTGGAAGTCTACTACCGCTATCTGCCCATGTACAGCAAGTAGCGGGCAGCCAGCAAGCCAAGGAGACTCGACAATGGCCACCTCAACTGACCTGCGTTCTGCAATCGAGGAAGTCCAGGGACAACTGCCCGCCGAACAACTCCCCGGCGAAGGGGAGGTTCCGCTCGATGGCGAAGGGGACTGGTCAACGCGCCTGGAGCGCCGGGTTGGGGCGCTGCCCTGGTGGGTGATCTCGGCAGCCACCCACGCGGTGCTCTTCCTGCTCATCGCACTGCTGGCCACCGCCGTGGCCCCGCAGAAGCAGGACGAGGTCATCATCAGCACCGACGTCGTCAAGCAGAAGCCGCCGGAGTACGATCCCAACAAGAAGCGCGACATCTTCAAGAACCTCAAGGAGATCCAGGCCGAGACCCAGGTGGATACGCCGGTGGTCGTCCATGAGAAGATGGAGGAGTCGGAGACCTTCGAGACCGACAACAACATGGACAAGAAGACCGCCCGCGGCAACGAGGACGCCATCTCGGACATCCCGCTGGGCGGCACCG
>Ga0302248_1000040_pt1 | contig 141069 bp, 164 predicted proteins | sample AAG_UR_Leu_MG_FD_193528 | JGI IMG/M metagenome (GOLD analysis project Ga0302248, IMG submission 193528) | Enriched activated sludge microbial communities from anaerobic digester in WTTP, New Holstein, Wisconsin, United States - AAG_UR_Leu | ecosystem: Engineered > Bioreactor > Anaerobic >...
ATCCGAAAGGCGGTGCAGCAGGCTCAACGCTGAACCTATTTGAAGATTATCATTTTAACCACAGGACCGAGGTAATAAAGAGCATTCTGGAAGAAGAATGCAGCCAAATTCTGAAAGATTTTTTTAAAAGAAAACGATAAACACGGAGAGGTGTCCGAGTGGTCGAAGGTCCATGACTCGAAATACTGTCGATTACGGAGAGAAGTGAAGCTGCAAACCCGCATGGTTGCTGGGTTCTTGAAAACTGAATAATCGTTACGAAAGAAATTTCTTTCCTAATTTCTTTCCTTCTTCCGCGAAATAGCCGGAAGTTGATGGAAGGGCTTTTAAGAACCCACAGAAGTTTTTGCAGTTCATACAGATGTTTTTACCAATATTTGGAGAGTTGTCCGAGAGGTCGAAGGTGCGAAACTCGAAATTTCGTGTCGGTGATGAGCCGACCTAGGGTTCGAATCCCTAACTCTCCGCCAGACCATTCTGCAATGGGGTTATTGATCAGTTAGTACCCATTGCTTGGAGCTAAGAGCTATCAGTTACGAGCTGATAGCTCTTTTTTGCAGTCTTGCTCAGACAAAAGCTATCCATAGCCATGACTATTTTTTCCCTACCTCTTTTTTCCGAGGTCAGATGTCTTCAAAAATCATTACCTCTTCCGAAGCAATCTGCCTCAAAAATTCTTCATCCAGACTATCCGTGGTGACAAGGTCGATTTTCAGACCAAAGGCGTCTTCCAAATCCGCGTAGAGGCCCCCCAATGCAAACAGCCCCTGAATAGCCCCCTTGTCGATGCGAAAATCCAAATCGCTGCCTAGCCTCGCATCTCCTCGGGCATAAGAGCCGAACAAATACATTTTCTTTACTCCGTGGCGTTTAGCAATTACGCTTGCCACCTTGCGAATCTCCTCAACGGTGTATACTTGATCCATGACCGAAGCCTCCTCAGCACTCACATATCGCTACCTGCTGGTTGATAGGGTTTTCCTGCTTCTGTATGTCTGCCTCTCGGTCGGTGGTTTGTGACGGGGTTATACTGCCAAACAGCCCTGCCGAAAGCCGCTGTGCTGAATGGAGTTTTGATGTCTCAACATCCAGGTGCGCGTACAAATTCGCTGTTGTTGAATAGTCACTGTGACCCAGCCACGCCTGTATTTCTTTCATCGAAATGCCGTGTTTGAGCAACAAACTTGCACAGCTATGTCTCGTATCGTGATAGCGTATGCGCCTAAGTCCATTCTTTTTCAGCAGTACCGGGAACATAGAAGATATGTAATCCGGTTTTATCAGTTCACCGATTTCATCGACATATACATATCCCAGATACTTTGTGTCATAATACTCTGCAAACACACGCTGATTTTCTTTCTGCTGCTCCTTCAGCGCCAACAGCTTTTCCTTAACCGGAGGGATCAGTGGTAGTGAACGCATACTCGACTGATTTTTTGTCTTGTCTTTTGCATAGCGTACTTTCTTGCCTTTACTTTGGAAGCAAGTCACAGTATGGGCTATTGTAAAAGTATCGTTTATCAAATCAAAGTTCTGCCATTTCAGTCCTACCACCTCGCTACGGCGAAGCCCGTAAAACAATCCAAAGAGGACGGCCAATTCAAGCTTATGGCCTTGAGCCACCCTTATCAGCTCCAGGGCTTCCTCCACCAAATAAAAACTGCCTACAAATTTCACTGTTACAGGCCTCATTTTATGGGCTACATTTTTGGGTACAAGATTATGGGTTACAGCTTCTTCAAGGGCTGTATGGATGTTCGCATGATACCGGACAACAGTGGTTCCTTTCTTGGGCTTCTTATTTTTCTCAGTATCGCCCTTTCGCTCATATTTGTAGAAATCCTTTAAGTCCTTTGCGGTCAACTCATATAGTCTGATCCCTTTTTCCTTAAAATATGGAACTATGACAGTTTCTACAGAATCACAATAACCTGCATAAGTGACAGGGTCTACATCCGTTTCAATGTCAGACAGCCAAGACAGCATGTATTCCCAAAATAGAATCCCTTCATCTTCTTTAATCTGCTTTACCGCTTCCTGAATCTCAGGCTGTGCCTCTCCGATGATTTCCGAGCTGGTGAGAACCGCGTCTGAACCGTCAATAAGCCCACCATAAACATTGTAACTGCTTCTAAATTCGTCCAGCATCTTTTCGGCTGCTCGCTTATTTCCCTTTTTTACTGGCAACTCAGTGTTGATCCATTTTGGGAAACGCTTACCGTCTCGATGCTTGCAATTGAGGACGGCATAATATTTACCGCCTTTTTCTTGTAGATGACCCGACAACATAATTCATTACTCCTTTCTGTCGGTCAAGTTTTCATCTACCATTGACATAGTGTAATTATACCATTTTCAAAGGGTTTTCTCAACTCTATTGCTCATATACACTTGATGCCAAGGTAGTCGGTTATATTAACTTTGGGAATTCTAAAGGCTCTGCCAACAGCTTTTTTTTCGATATGACCTTCTTTCAATAACTTGTAAAGCGTTTTTGTGCTAACTCCGAGAAGTTCGCTCGCCTCTTGAACGGTTAAGATATCCGGATAGTCACCGATTCGTTTGATAGATTGAGGATTGTATGGGGATTGCTTTTTCATGACACACCTCCTTGTTAAATAAAATAGAACGGTCTCCAAAAGGCCGATATGCAAAGCTTTCTGGATATTGGCATTGCCGGTGATCTCAAAAGGATCACAGTATCATAAAATATGAATTATTGAAGAGTATTGCATAGGCTAAAAAGCCCGCAAACAAAAATACGGCAAGGGGGATGCTCTTTTGCTTTGTCGTTACTGTATAGATCCCGGCCGGGATGAGCGCAAAAAAAAGGATAACAGCAAGGCCGGACAATCCAAAACAAAAACCCATTGCCGCTGTCATTTTTATGTCTCCGCCGCCCACGCCTCCATATTTAACGGCTAGAAGTAGCAGGCAAAGCCCTGTGAGAAGAAATCCCGCAATTCTCTCATACAGGACTGGTAATGGAAATAAAAAAGCGGACACAATCCCAATCAGCAGGATAATAATCCATGTCCAATCCGGGATGGTCCGCTTCCTATAGTCTGTGACAGCCGCCCATAATAGAGGGATGGCACATAGCAATAGCAGCAACATCATATTAGTTGCTTGTGGTGATATCATCGTCATACATGCTGTCCACCACTTTGATTTTAATTTCCCCTCCTGTAACCCACTTTGTAAGAGTTCCGCCGGGAGTGTGTACATCGCCTACAAGCAATTGCACGATGTAATCCTTGTTATCGGGGAACCACAAAGGAATGTATTGTTTCCGGTATTTGAAGGGGGATGCGGGATTTTCTTTAAAAACAAACGCTTCGCCATCTCTTATAAGAGGAATAGCGGTTTCATAGCGGTATTCGGGGAGATAAACCTCTGCTGTCTGCGGTGCGGTTATTAACTCCGACCTATCGTAATTGGTATTCACAGAGGCAGTGACACGGATAGAATAACCGTAACCGGACTTAATATACCCTCTGTCCTTTGTGGAATAGTCCAATACAGCTCTTACATTCAACTCAGCATAAAACTCTATCCAAACAAATTGCCCGCCTACATATCTTTGTTCCCACCATGTTACCTTTGACTGCTCCTCCCTTTTCGGCGGTGTGGGTAAAGTCCGGCTTTCCTCCGGCTGCTCATAAGCCACATTCAGGATAACCGCCTTCTGGGTATAAGTATTGTTGTCCCGTGTACTCTCATTGTTCAGAGTTCCTTCGGGATTTATGACAGCAACCAGTGTGATGTCCTTATCAGCTTGCACATTTGGTGTATCCCATCTAAGAGACACCACATTCCAGGAGTCCTTTTGCATTACAATGGCGTCCATGCGTTTTGATACGGACAACTCCGGTATCTGGAACAACACTGTCACATTTTGCCCCGGTGTGAAGTCCTGGCTCCCACTATTTGATACCTTAATAGTCGTAATAACCGATTGATTTTCTTTATATCGCTCGGGAGTTATTCTCTGTGTTTCCAGGTCATAAGGGCGGGCCAGCACCAGGATATCTGCAAAAGCCTCATTATTTCCGGGCATAGTATCTATATACCCTTCCGGTGGTAGCACCTGGGCCAATAGCCGGAGAGGTACGCCTTTTTCACCTGCTGTATCAGTAACAAGGTAGGATTTCTTTTCATACGGCTTAAAGTTGGCCGTTGCAGGTACATCAGAAACCGCCTTGCCATTGATGGTTACTTTCAAGCCTACGCCCGAAAGCTCCTTTTCGCTGGAATTTGCGAAGTATACGGTGAAGCTGTAGTTTTCTTGCTCATATACCATAGGTGGCGAAGAAAGATTTACCCACACGTCACACAGCAGCTTTACGGTAGGATTACCTGGTTCATCCGGTTTGTCGGGCTCATCAGGTTTATCCGGGTTGCCTGGTTCATCCGGGCTATCAGGTCCATCAGGGTCATTGGGGTCATCCGGATTGTCTGGTTTGTCAGGATTATCAGGGTAGTCAGGAGTGTCCGGCTCATCAGGCTCATCTGGGTCATCCGGATTATTCATAGGCTTCTTTATGACTGTGATTTTAGAAACAGCAGTGTTGTTAACAGGATTTTCGTCCCTAAACCCTTCCGGCTCGGCGGCATTGACCCATAAGTGATAAACCTCGCCCATACTTCCTGCCTTACCGGTGACGATATATGTTTTGGTTTCCTGTGGTTGAAAGTCTGCTGCATCTGGAATTTGCTGCAGCGTATTCCCATTGTTTTTGCCCTGCAAAGGCACAGCTTTAAGTGTAATGGGGGAATGATTTGTAAAACTGACGGTGAAGCTGTATTCCTCATTCTCGTAGACCATAGGAGCAGCAATGATACTGGCTGACAGGTCACAAAGCTCCTTGGGTTTTGGCGGTGTATCAGGTGGATTGCTGGGGTCATCCGGATTATCCGGGGAATCGGGCTGTTCTGGGTTGTCAGGGTCATTCCCAGGAGCAGGCGTTTTTTCTGGTTCGGGATCTACTACCTTTATAATAGCCATAGCTGTATTGTTGGTAAGGTCCCCGTCAATAAAGCCTTCCGGAATGCCAATATCTGCTTTCAGGATGATTTTATCCTCTGTTGTATCTGCTGTACGCTTGATAGTGTAGCTTTTGCTGTCATTGGCCTGAAAGTCTTGCAAACCTGGAATTTCCCGGATAAGTACACTGTCCACCGACCCTCCGAGTGGTACATCATAGACTGCGCTGTCTCCACGATTCATGAAAATCACAGTGAAAAAGTAATCGGTATCCCGTTTTACAACGGAAGGCGCCTGAATGACCACCGATAGATCGTTGCCGCTGCATTTCCTGAATTTAAAATAAAAGGCTGCAGTGGGAATTCTATAGTGTATTTTCGCCGTGATTTCTGTTTGGGTTTTACTCTCTCCATTAACGAATTCCATAGTTTCCGGCGTGTAACTCCATTCCAGACCACAATAGATAAAATTTCGGGACAAATGTATGTCATCCTTGTGGAAGGTAACAGAGGTGGTCTGATAAGGATAGAGCAGTTCCGGCACACCTTTGTCCTGCGCAGTGAGTTTCCCGTAAATTTCACGCTTGCTTTCATCGCACCAAGCCGCATTTATATCAATTTTCACTGGGGCTTGATACGACAGCGCTGTGTGTCCCATGGTCTCAAAGGCTGTGATTGTTTTTTGTGTCCAACCGTAGCTTGTGGTCAGCTTTTCAAAGTCGCTTCTGGTGTCATAAGTTCCATAGACCTTGCCGGATGAAATATTATGGACTTCCACCTCCAGACTTCCTGTAAGGGTATAGGTCCCACCGTCATAGCACCCAATCCATGCTGCAATGCGTTCCTGCTCATAGTCAGATACAGTGTTGACATCCGCAAGATCAATATGCTGCGGTTCTGGAAAAGATCTCAGTAATTCATCACCGGCATAGATTTCCGAAATATTCATGCCGGTAGTGCGATACCGGGTATTATAGATAGCTTTGACCTGAAACACCACATTGGCCGTAATTGTCAAAATAGCACCCTGGTCTGTTTTTGCAGTAATCGTGTAAGGACCGCAAGCATCCTTGCTTTCAACAATCAAGGTATATTCCGGTGTAATTCTCTTGTCCTGGCCGGCATACTCCAGTTGAACATCTGTGAGTACCCCTGTTTGAGCCACGACATGCATGGGAATTTCCGCCGGAAATTCTTCCACTGCTACCACACCGCTTTCACTTTGCAGGCTGTTGACAGGTGTGGTAACAAGGATATCAATGTCGCTGCCGGCAGCAAATGCTTTGCCTGATAAGAATAAGCAACAGACAAGAACAAGAGGAGCAGCAAGGATAAGTTTTTGTTTCATTAAGTACCTCCTTCCTCAATTCGCGTGTTTTTACTGGCAAGATAGAAGCGCAGCCGCACATCCCCGGTCAAAAAACCGAAAATACTGCGGGTTTTCAATACTCCTTCCAATTCCAGGCGGGGAGGAATTTCAGTGGCGTTAATGCTCTCAATTTCCAATTGGTAGGCCCATTGTCCTCCGGTGTACTTATTCAGTTCCCCATCCAACGCCATGTTTTCATGTAAGTATTTGTAGAAAGCCTCTTTAGAAGCTTCTGTATCCATTCGTGCATAGCTGTCCATACGGTATTCATCCCGCATGGCATATTCTACGGCACTGTTGATACCTCTCTGAAGTGAATATTCTACCTGCTGATGTAAACTCTCCATTCTAAAATATTCAATTAAGATGGCCGCCAGGGTGAGGATGAAAAAGACCAGTATTATGATAAAAATGAAAGCATCAGCGCTCCGGTCTTGTATTAATTTTTTCAGCTTTCCCAACGCATTGCCTCCTTCCACAGCGCTTACCCTGAAAGTTTCCAGTATTTTTCCGACATGCCGGCAATCTTAACTTTCATCGGAACGCGGATGACTACCGGGGGTGCAAATGATGGAGTAAAGATGGTAAAGGGATGGCTGTATGTCATTGTAACAGTGAAGGTATCCCTCAGCTGGATTTTCTGATCAACACAATAGTTCACATCCTCCATGGTCATTTCCGGTGACAATCCGGTTTGCTGCTTCAAGCGGTAGAAGACATCGTAGACTCTGTCGGATACCTGTCCTTCAAGCTCCACCACCCGAACAACCCGGCGGCAGATATGGCTCAAATTCAAATAGGCTGTAAAAATGCTTAAACATGACATAACCGTTGCCATCAGTGTTACAACCACAAGCGTTTTCACCATCAAATCAAAATAGCTGCTGCCCCTCCGGCTAGAAAGCGGCCTAAGAAAAGATAAAGGGGAAGTATGCCTTCCCCCTGTGCCACGGTGCTTCGTGTACATATATAATGCACCTCCCGTATTTGCGGATTTTGTGAAATCCATCAGCTTAACAAACCCGTAATTTTGCTTACAATACTGTTCCAAATGTCAGAGATGGAATCCTGATATAAGGTCATAAAGACAGCTCCGACCACGACCACGATTAATACTACGATGAGCCATCCAGTCATCTGATCGCCGCTGGGATTCATCAACGCGTTTTTGGCCTTTATAGCCACCTTTTTTATTTTGTTTGTTGCAGTTTTGAACATAAAATGTACCTCCACTTTTATTATTTTGAAATACTTTGGGGAGGCTGTGCTCCCCTGAGGGTTTTCTGCCGAAATGATTAATTCAGCAAGCCAGTAATTTTGGCAACAATGCTGTTCCAAATGCTGGAAATTGAGCCTTGGTATAAAGTCATAAAGACAGCTCCAACCACGACTACGATCAATACTACGATGAGCCAGCCGGTCATCTGGTCGCCGCTGGGATTCATCAGCGCATTTTTGGCCTTCAACAAGCCGTTTTGAATGTGCTTTCTCATAGCGAAATTCCTCCTTCCTTTCATAATGAGTCTTTCAGTTCTGGTGTTTTGCATGGATTTACCTCCAAATGGTTTATATTTGAAAAGGGTTTCCCCATTTTCACGTTAGAAAAGACCGCCCATCGAACGAATCAAATGGGATCCAATTACATAGAGCAGACAAGCCAGGGTGACTGCAACCAAGGGGATGGAGGCGATTTTTACCCTGCGGGGCAATGTGTTAAGTTTCTTTCGTAAGCCTTCCTTGGCTTTGATGTCCATATCCCGCGCAAGGTAGGAAAGTGCTTCTCTCTGCTGTTCGCCCCGGTGCAATCCAATCAGCGCGTTTACTAAAAAAGAGACCTCTGAAAGTCCCAGACGCTCATTAAAATTGCGCAGGGCGGTTTCAATATCTTTGGCTTTCATCTCCATAACCAGAATGTTTACATCGTCACGAAATGTATCACTGGCCACCTTGAGGTAATCTTCGAATATCTGTATGAGATCCGCCTGTACTACTGACCTGTGACCGCTATTCCCTTTATCCTCCAGGCGGTATAGTATAGAACGTATAAAGCCGGGCAGCTCCATTTCGATACGCTGCTTTTTCTCCTTTATCTGGTCCTTGAGATCGGTTGTAAAATGAAAGTACATGATCACTGCCAATATTAGGACAATGGGAGCAAGGTTGGCTGCTCCGACTGCAAAGAACAGCACAGCAAGGGGAAGTGTTAAAAATGCACATATAATAGCCCTTGCGTAATACTCTTTGGGGGATAACTCTAGCCCGCCCCGCCTCAGCATGGATGCTATTCGGGCTTCTTTTACGGGATCTATAGGAATGAACCGGGAAAGTGGCTTTGCAATAGGCATAACAATGCGGCTTAACATACGTTTACCCGGTTTCTCTTTTTCGTCTTGTAAATGCTTCAGATTCTTTTTCATGCTTAACTTTGGAACTTTTAAAAGCTGTCTGCACAGTAAAAAGCCTGCTGCAAACAGCAGAATAAAGACAATACATTGATAATACAATGGGATACCTCCTTATCGATTGGAAGGACGGGTTGCTTTCATTACATAGAAAGCTGTGGCAAGGGCAGTCAGCAACATGAGGATAATCAGCACTTTGCCGATGCCGGTTTTGGTCAGCAGATAAAACCACTCGGCATTAGCGAATTTCATCATGGGGATAATGGCAAACATCAGGCCTGCTGTCATCAGATAATCCCGCCATACACGAACCATCATTCCATCGCTCTCAATTTGCATTGTTTTCGCGTCATTCATAGCTTTCACTATCGGAAATAAAGCAAATTTCAGACGCCGGTCATTGTGACAGAGAACCAAGGTCTTGACCCATTCAGAAAAATACCGGTTTTTTATTTTGGCGGCGAGGCGGTAAAGGCCATGTTCAACGTCGGGATTGACCAGCCGGATTTCCGTAATGAATTCGTCGAATGGAGTTGTAACTCGCAGGTGAAGCGGTACATACCGATTTTTTTCCATCACATAAGCCTCCATGGCTTTTATGATATCGTCATTTCCCACATAGGCATTGGTTATGACGGACATGGTATTTTCCAGACCCTCGATTTCCTCGCGTACCACTGCAGAGCTTTTTACTGTCAGGTAAAAGTACGGTGCGGGAAGCAGACAGGCTGACATAATTGCCGCCAATTCAGTATTGTCAAACAACAGCAGACCGGCTATGAAACCCGCTGTCGCCGCCCCAAGTACCATTCCGGCAAACTTTTTTCGGGTACAACGGGTCTGACGGAATAGAGTAGTAAAGTTAATGGCGACACGTTCAGTGATTTTCAGCTTTGATCCGGTTAAAAACAGACGCCGCTTTTTTATTGGGTTTACTACTGTGTCAAAAGGATTCAGTTTTAATAGGAAAAAAAGGGTAAAGCTGAGCAGGAGGAATACGAGAATATATGCTAAAGAAATAAGATTCATGGAGTTCCTCCTTCTGAAAAACGTAAGATTTCTGTTTTGGGAACACCGCATATAAGCAGCTTCTCTGCAAGAGCCGGAGAGATATTCCCCAAGCGCTGATGGCTTCCCACCACCTTTGTTATTCTGCCTTCACAGTCCCTATTGTAGTGGTCCACTACATATTTGAATATTGTATTTCCAGTAACCTCACCGTTATGAACGCCAGTGGCCTCAAAAATCTCCATATATTTACGGGATTTATCCGGCAATTGCATTTTAAATACCATAATGGGGAAGGCTTCCACAATGTTTTTAAGCAGACGCTCTTCCGAGAGAGATGTCCCAGCCTCAAGACACATGGTTAGTATGCGGTCGTAAGCCGTCCGCGCACTATTGGCATGCAGGGTGCTTAAAATCGTATGTCCGGTACGTCCCGCCTCCTGAACTGTTAAGGCTTCCCGCCCACGCATTTCCGCAGGAACGAGAACTTCCGGATGAAGGCGAAGGGACAGTTTCAGCAGGTCCAGCATGGTAATGGGATTGGGCTCCTCTTTAGTCAGCAAATGAATGACATCATTGAGCATTGCTCCATTTTCATCATATCTTGCCAGTGTAAGTTCACGAGTATCTTCAATAGTTACAATTCTTTTTTCATCAGGGATACAGCTCAGGATGTAACCCATGTCGGCTGTCTTACCACTGCCGGTAGCTCCGGCAATAGCCACAGATACACCGTTATTGGCGCAGAGTGTCAGGAAATCCAGTTCCTCGGCTGTAGCGGTATCCCACACAATGAGGTTTTCTCTGGTAATGTAGAAAGGTTTTTGTTTCCTTATGGAAGCAATCGCTCCGGCGTCCGAATCGACGCAGGGCTCAATAGCTCCTGACATACGGACTCCCTTAGAGATATAACTATCTCCAACAGGTTTTGAGCCGTCCAGGATGACACCGCCAAACCGACTCATTTTTCGGACGATATTGGCACAGGCTTCAGGGTTACTGAAGGTTTCATTCAACCGGATTTTCTTATCCTTATACAGGACCCAGACACCCCCGGCGCCGTTAACATTGATTTCCTCTGTGGAACTGTCCTGCAAGTAAGGTGACAGCAAACCCATGCTGGCCATGTCATTATAAACGGCATCGACAAGCTCAGAGATATTTCGTAAATCCTTGGCTACCATTTGCTCATTGTTCAGATAGTTTATGATAAGATCCTTGAGTCTTCCTTCAGCTTCTTCTGAATACAGTACCTGTGCCAGTTCTGAAGAGTGATTTTTAGCGATAATCCTCTGCAACTTATCCAGTATTTCTGCATAATCCTGTGCCTTAACGCTGTCCCCGCTGTCGGAACGCTTCTTGTTTGCACGGTAAATCAGGTCATTTATATTAAAGCGGTTAATCATGGCTTTCCACCTCCGCATATTTTGTGGGCAATTTGTTCAAGCACTTTGCTGTAACGCCTGCAGGATCTGTCCCGGAAAAAGTATAGAGGAGTTCCGGCATTTTCAAGCTCTCCCGCACATTTGACATGGGGTAATTCCCATGGGAAAGGCAGTTCCGTCATGGTCTGATAGAGCCTGTCATCAAAATCTCCATTGCTTGTACGAAGGATATGGATCTGCTTATCTCCAATGTGCAGCTCCAGGATAAATTCTGAAACACTCCGGTACCAGAGCTGCGCCCTGATAGATGGCCTATGCAGGATAAAAATCCTGTCGGCCAGCCACAGTCCCACACTGGATATGGGGTTATTAATCTCCGAAGCTCCGTCTATAATAAGCATGTCAAACATCAGGGAGGCATTGTTCAGAAGCCGCTCCACATTCAGAATCCCTACGGTATCACAAAGCAGCCCGGAATATAGTGTAGGCACGCACAGGTAAAACAAGTTTTTGCTCTGCCCGCACTCGGGAAACATTTCGCCTATGTTAGGGCTTTCCTTAATCAAGGCTTCAAATATGCCTTTTTCAGCAGGAACATCTTCTCCAAAATATGTTTGAAGTTCTCCATAAATCAAATTTGAGGAAATGAGGCCTACAAGCTTATCCTGTTTGGCAAGAGCACAGGCCAAATTAACGGCAAAGGTTGTCTTGCCGCTGCTATTGCCACCCCAAATTGTATAAATTTTTGCACTCATGACTTGATCCCCCGCTTTTCAAAAATGATATGCAGCTTGCCGGTATACTCTGCCTGGATGAGCTTTTGAGCCTGTTCTTCAGTAACAATAAGGGTCACGGCTTTAGGAGTAGGATCGCCGCTGGGGGACGGATTTTCGGATTGCTGTTCTCTTACCTGAGCAGTATCCTGGGTACGGGCGTTTTCCACACTATAGACCTCAAGATTGTGCAGTTCCGGGTAAAGAATAACTTGAGGAGAAATATCATCCCCACTTGAAGCCTTTTCCATAAACACTGCGACCGTCACGATGTCACCTACCAGTAGATGAGAAGAAAGACCTGCAGCAATACTGGGTACGCTTACTGTAACCAGACGTTTGTTTTTCACGCTGATGCGATCCAATCTCTCATCAACGATGAATTCGCCGATTTTTTCCGAGAATAAGTAATCACCTTTTATAATGGTAGTTTTAGAAACCTTTCCGATAACCTGGCTCTTATCATTGATGAGGTTATCAGGAAGGCCATATTTCCCTGCCTCTACCATAACAAGATGCTTATCTTCAATCTTTATACCTGCCGGGATATCTACTGCAGCCCGGAGAACCATCATTGTTGCACCTTTGTCTTTATATAGCTTTGGAAGTAACACAAATGATGTTACAGCCGCAAGAATAAGGCAGAGAATAATTAAGAATATTCTATTTTTGAGTATTTTCAATTGATCACCTGACTTCCTAAACATTTTTCAGTTTTAAAAAGTATTAAGGTTATTGGATTTTTGATGTATATCCCTTCTGCAAAATGTATAGCACATGCACGTCGGCCCATTTCCTGTGCCAATTTTCAGCCACGTATTCTCAGGCGGTATTCCATACTATTTAATTTGCAGGCGAGCTTCTCCATTACTGGAATCATGGCACACTATCTACAAAACCTGTATAACCTCCGGCGGCATGCTGTTCAGTTGTCAAGGTTCAGGTGCAAGGGAAGGGTTATTCGATTTTCCCTTACAAACAATAAACATAGAGTTAAAACTCAAATCGCTACAACTTTAAAAAAATTTTTTAGATTTTTATTTTTTCGATACATCGCATCAGCGTGATCATCAGCTCATGATGCAAATCCTCGTCAAAAATCCCATCTATGATGGATTCTTTAATAAGCAAAGGCTTGTACATATCCACGATTTTTTCCACGGCAAAGGACTCGCCTCTTTGCGCCAAAATCAGCAGTTCTTTAAAATTCATTTTCTTTCACCTCCAAGCTGGGCTTTGATTTTTTCAATCAAACGGTAATAGGAAGCTTTGACCGCATTGTAACCAATGCCGATTTCTTCTGCGATTTCTACGAAGGACTTGTCTTCAAGTACTTTCATATAAAGAATTTTTAGTTCCCTTTCTCTTGCCCCGGATAGGGCTTTATGCAGCTTTACATTCTCAAATTGCTGGATAACCGGCAGTCTGTTTGCCATATCACGGTTTAAATCAGAGCCTTCAAGCTCCTGAAAAGAATCTAAAGGCAGCTCATATTTTTGTTTTCTGGCATTATCCTGCAGATATTGCAGCTTGCGCCTATGTACTGCGGTCATAAGATATGCGGTAAATTGGTTTTGCAGGATATTGGCTTCACTGATGCCGTCATTGTATTCATTCATGGCAGATACCTTCTTTCGCATAATTTTTTGGGATTATGGAAAGTGGTACCTAAGGGCCTCTGACACGGATATCAGTTATTTGGATGGACGGTTTTTTATCGGATTTCTTGAAAAGCAGCCGCCAATATAACTGAAATAGCCATTTACTGTCCATGGGGACGGTATATTTCTTTTTTCCTGTCATTTGCATGCTCCATTCCTGATTTTTGAAAATCTCATAATCAGAAATGGAGGGGGAGAACGGCACCCTAACGAATACCTAAAAAGTGCAAATAAGCCGGGCTTGTCCGTCTCCATGAATTTTTTTGAAAGAGAAAAGTAATTTAAGGTTGGAAAAGGTTGTAAAAACAGATATTTTGTCAAAGAAAAAACCGCAATTTGCGACAAGCAAATTGCGGTTTTTTGGGCTTTGTAGACTATATTAAATCGAAGAAAGAACAGCCACATCGGGTCATTCCAGGGTGGCGGAAAGTGTATTCTTAAATGAAAGGCGACCTCAACAAGGATATAACCTATGTATCTTTTGAGGTTAGCTATTTTAACTTTTTTAATTTCAACAAAATTTCATTTTTCATTTACCAGCACCTCACTTATCTGAAATGAAAAATAATAGCCATAACTGTTACATTTTGCTGAAAAAAGTCAGCGGCATTGCTGTTTCAAAATAGCAAGTCCGCTGACCATTTGTTTAAAAAAATACAAAAAAACCTGCCGCTAAGAAAGGGCAGGTAAAAATAAACACATTTGTCCTGCGGCAGCCAGACTGTCATAGTGCCGGTAAGCACCTTAGACCCTACGGCTTTGCGTCCCTGTTTTTCAGCAGGTTTGCCCTTAGCGCTGATTATTCAATTATTATTTATAACAACACCCCATAATACCATCAAGTTTGTTTAGGGCACTTTATATTTAAACTTCAATTTCTTACATGTAATGGTATACATTCCATATACTATTAATTCGATAAAACTAATAAAAATCCTTTTTTTGCCAATGCATACATGAAGTTTGCCTTGACCATTAGTACTCCTGCTACATAAAACGAGACCGTAAAATACCTCTATGGGCTTGAATTGAGACCCGTGGTCGTAAAATTTTCGCGCTGCGGATCTCTTTTTATTTTAAACCTCACATCCGGCCGCTGACGTGGCTATTTAGTGAAGGCGCAATACCGCGCCATTCTGAAAATGGAGGTTACGGAAGAGATATAGATTTAATGTGTACCCCCCGCCAGATTGAGAACCACAACCCCTGATATGATCAAAGCAATCGCAGCAATCTTTATTATGCTGATTTGTTCTTTAAAAAATATAAAACCAATTGCTGCGATTGCGGCAGTTCCAATTCCCGACCAAATGGCATATGCCGTACTTACATTTATCTTTTTCAACGATATGGTTAACATTGATAAGCTCAATATATAAAATAGCCCCATAAGAACCGAAGGAGTTAATCTGGTGAATCCATTTGAAAGCTTCATTGAGGTAGTTCCCAGTACTTCAAAGCCAATGGCGGCAATTAAAAAAAGCCAATACATATGATCAACTCCCTGTTTATGCTTTTGAAGGTATTCTGTTTAATTGTTTTGAAAAGTGCTTGATAAAGTAAACTCCGACTGACAGGCAATATATCTTGATGGCAATTTCAATAAGCTCGTCTGCTGTTAATTTAAATAAAAGACCTGTATTTATTCCGTAAACTAAAGCATACAGCCCAAGAAAAATCATGCCGGATGCAGCCAGCAATCCAAAAACAGCGGACTTTCCTTCGTCCCCCTTTCTTATAAAAACAGCCAGCAATATTGCGTTCACTGCAATCCAAAAATCGGCAGCCGGGAAGGACATAAACCAGTTCTTATATCCGGGTACAATATCCTCTACAGGAAACAATCCTGCAAAAACGAGAGTCCAATACGCAATAATTCCCACAGCTGTAAAAACGCTAAAACCAAATATGATTTTCTTACTGTTCATCTTTACCTCTCCCTTCATTCATTAAAATACTCTCTATAATACTTTTAAAAAACAGTTGCTCATCGCATTCCTCCATTGTATTGCACCTTTTATGCAGGATACATTGATGAAGCACGCCATCCATTGAACCTGCCAGGCACATGGCAAAGCTCCAGGTATCAATATTACTTTTGAATATTTTCGCAGAGACACCTTCATCCAGAACCCTCTTGATAATCTCTATGCCATCTGCGTAAAAATCCCTGAGTATCGCACCAAAATCATCATTCTTGTTTAAAAACTCTACCAGCATTTTCATAGGCAGAACACATATGTTCAAATCGTCAAATGTTTTTTGATAAGAAAATCCGATGATCTGCAAAAGCCTTTCATATGCGTTCATGCCGTCCTGCTTGCTTATTTCTCTTAATTTCTCCAGATATTCCGTCCTGGCATAGTTTACAACCTCGGCAAACAACTCATCCTTGTTTTTAAAGTGCCAATATAAAGCCGGTTTGGAAATTCCAATGCTGTTGGCAACATCAGTCAGGCTGGTATTTGAAAATCCTTTAACAATAATTATTTCAACAGCAGCCTTAATTATCTCTTTCTTAATCACTTCTCCTGGTTCTCTATTTTTTATACGTGCTATTTTTATCATCTCCATTAATTAATTTACCGGTAGTTAAATTATAGAGAATGTATTTGATCTTGTCAATAAGCTATAATAACAATTCGTACCGAAGAGTGATGTTTCAACTCGTTTCATTCAATCTTAAAGTCAGACATTGCAGGCTGTTAAAACAAATACTGGGAATTACTATTGAAAAAGGCCCAGAGTAGAATTGCGCAATAACGGGGGCTCGGCGGATACGCCGATTGAAAACAGGATCGACTTTTCCAATATCTGTGTGTTTGGTCATTCGTTCGGAGGTGCTGCTGCATTTTCAGCCTGCTTTTCTGATAAACGGATCAAAGCCGGAATCAATATGGATGGTACATTATACGGAGTAGATAACGGCATAAAGAATAAAGCCTTTATGCTGATGACAAGTTCATCCTATGCCGTATCGGTTAAAGCCGGTATACGCTATTATAATCAGTTAACGAAAGCTGAACAGGAGGATTTGGCATCAAAAGGCGTTTCTCCGGAACAATATGACAGTCTGGTAAAAACAACCGAGCAGTCCAGAAAGGGCTTTAAGGACGTGACGGACAATGGCGGTTATTTCATAAGCCTTCAGGACACGGAGCATTATAACTTCAGTGATTTGCCCTTTATTTCCCCCCTATCCAGGCTGGCGGGACTGACCGGAAAAATCGATGCTTCAAGAGGGGCTGAAATAGTAGAAGCATATACATTAAGCTTTTTTAACAAGTATTTGAAGGAGGAATCCTCAACGCTGCTCAATGGATTTTCTGAGGACTATCCTGAAGTCATTTTTGAAAATATTAACTGAACAGGAAGCTAATTTTTTTTATTTTGCTTCCATTTACTAATTCTGTCGGCAATTAAAGCTATAAGTAGAACTCCACCTATGGCTAAAATTGTGATAATACGTTCTGTAGGTGTCATTTGCATAAAATCCATTCCCATCATCACCACTTCCTCTTGTTAATTCTATTTTCATATCGGTTTAACAGTTTGCCAACAATAAATGTGACCAATAAAAAAGCAACCAACACCCCGATATACAGCACTCGCTGTTCAAGCGTCATTGTATTCCATCTTGTGACATTTTCTTTTTGATACCACCATTCATACCACATATCAGTACTTCCTTTACAATTTCTTTCATTTTCTGGCCGATTTGTAACTTACTGCTTTTACCATTATAAAAATAGCATTGAAGAAAAGCAAGCAAGAAATATTCCCTTTATGGTAGATTTTCTTATATTTTCCCTTTGTGATATTGATTTGCTGTCATTTTCCAGATAATTTGACTGTGAGGTGACATAGGATGAAACAAAAAGAAATCAAGCTGCGACATATAGTAGGAGAACGAATTAAAAACAAACGAAAGGAAAAGGGCTGGACACAGGAACAACTTGCTGAAAAAGCCAGTATGCACCCCACTTACATCGGTAAAATGGAAAGGGGCGATAAGTCAGCAACTCTTGACAGTCTGGAGAAAGTTGTAAATGCTCTGGATTTAACATATGTAGATCTGTTCAAAGACATACAACCATCTTCTGATGAACACGGCGAAAACCATGTCTTATATCAGATTATAAACAGGCTCAATATGAAAAGCATTGATGACCAAAAAGCTGCATTAAACCTTTTGGACTTCATGTTTCAATGGAAAGAAAAATAAATCAAGTCTATTTAAGCCGGTTATTCAGGTGTAATATCCTTCATCTGAGTATCCGGTTTCATATTCATAATAAATATTAATAAATTTAATAAATATACTATTATAATATCGTTGCATGGAATATTATAGCAATTGTTTTTCTAACCCATACCAATTTTACAACTATAATTGCATGGTTTCTCCGCTTGTAATATGGTGGTAATACTCGTTAAAAAAGCTGGAGGACGTTTTCATTCCCATCTCCTTGTTTAAATTTGCCAGTTATACGCTCACTGTTTATCTTCCCTGCATATGAAAAGAGTTGTTCTATTAACATTTAATTCCATACTGAGAACTACTCTACCGTAATCTTAAACTTAACCTCTTGCCTGTATTCATCAGATGGAACTGAGTCATTTAAAGAAAAATCACAAAATGCTTCCACTTCATATGTCCCTACAGGTAATTTCAGTTCCGGATCTCTATATTTTTGATTCCAATTACCAATGCTGCATATCCTCTAATTAGCTGCAAGAACAGCAATTATGACAAGCGACAACACTATTATAATTATTCTCTTGTGCTTTTTGTTAAATGATTTCAAAACTTTTGACCCCTTCCGTGATTTACATTGGGTGTTCATTCAACTGCTAAATATGCTTTTTATATAAGCCAGGCATGGTATCATACATGGAATAATCACCCCGAACCCTTACAGTAGTTTACTCCCGTAAATCAAATCCATATAGTTCTCCCTTAAAATAATCGATATATACGATTATTGGACCTAATATTAGACACAGAAATTGCATTGTTGGTTTCTTTGAAAACGGAGTTTAACTCATAATTTCATAGCTCTTCCTCTAATGTCCAACAATCAATACCCCTGATCATATATAAGCCATGGGCTGTTCTTATTGTCACGAATAAGTATCATACTCCAGTTATTATAAATATCTTCTTTCCATGGTCCACCGTCTTTTAGAGGATATTCAATTTTAAAGCTTACCTTGAAAACAATAATGTTTTCTGCTGCGATGGCTTTTCCACCCGGTTTGTAGCTTCTACGCATACTGTCCTGAGAATCATAATCTATGGTAAGCAATGTCCTTTTAAGTGATACATTGCCCCTTATATTGTTCTCCCGATTCTCCCGTGGATACATTGTAGCAAGTATGGCCTCAGCGTCCTTTGCGGCAACAGCACGATAGTATTCCTCCACGACAGCATAGGCTGCAGCTACCTCTTCTTCCGTAAGTTCCGGCATAGGTTCGATGTCTTTTCGTGATGAGGTATATCCCATCAAAGCATTCCTCTTATCAATAGAATCCAGGGCTTCTTTTATTAATTTCTCTGTTTCCGGACCACTCCCCTGATTCTCATTTAAGTTCTTTACAATATCTTCACAAAGCAGCATTACAATGTTACCCCGAAGCCCTTTGGCCCCTCCGTCAAGTATTCCGATTAGATATGGCAATGCTTTTTCTCCCATAGATACAATCATATCATATTCTTTTTGATGTGCTTTTATATAGGCGCCTGTTGCTGAGGATTGCAAAGGTGAGGACATTATTACAGCGAGGTTTTCTTCTACGAGTTTTGTAATCTCAATTTCATCCTTTACAAGAATATCGGAAGGGCTCGTTCTATCCACAATCGTCCAGATGCCGCTCTCCGGGTCGCGAGTCAGGAATACATACCCCTCAAGAAGCCCGTCGCTCATATATGTCTTGGTATGATCAATTTCACATTCATATATCACCTTGACAACAATAAAATGCTGATCAAGATATGCGTCTGTCCAGCCACGATTTTCGGCTAATTCACTACCCTTATATCTTTCTAATTGACGTTGTGTTTCCGCTTCGTCCACTTCCGCGTTGATTACATACATACTTATGGTATAGTCCTTTTTAAGCCACGACATATAGTCTGCGCGGACGACCTCTACGGGGTCGGTGGCATCATAATCATAGTCGTCCGTATTACCGTTTGTCCCTGTCTTAATTTGTCCGTAATTAATGCCATTTTTATTGATGTCAGTGTCTAAAGGATTCGCCAGCAGGCCAATAGCAGCAACTATCACTGTAACTGCGGCTGTAATGATTACCCAAAATGCCGGTTTTTTATAGTTCAATACATTCTTAATACGTAATTTTACATGGCTTTCACAAAAAGCCAGAGGATTCACCGCCAAAAGCCTGTTTCTTTTCACCGACAGCGCCAGCAGTAAGCCGGAGTAGCCGCTCTTTGCGCCGTCACCCAGTCTGCGCAGCACGCTTTCATCGCAGGACATCTCCATGTCCCGGCTCATGAGTGCAAAGGACAACCACATAATAGGATTGAACCAATGAAGGATTAGCGCAAGAAAAGCAAGGGGCTTGATGAGATAATCCCGCCTACGTATGTGGGTTCGCTCATGCGCTAATATATAGGAAAGGTCGGCATCCCCGACATTCACAGGTACATAGATTTTCGGTCGGATAAAGCCGCACACGAAGGCTGTGCCGACAGCGTCGGTTTCAAAAACGTTGTCCTTCACAAGAGTAGCGGTCTGGAGTTTTCCTTTGATTTTCATATAAGAAACGACGCTGTAAAATAGCAGTGCAATAACTCCGACAATCCAGATAAGGCTCAAAACGGTCATCCATATATGCATAGGATTTACGCTTGCGGCCAGGATATCCTGTGGTAAAGATGTGTTTGCTGCGTTGTCAATGCTATCAATGCCAGACTGTATTGCAGGCGTTTGCATCAGTTCGGTATTTTGCGGTACAAACTTCTCTACGCCTCTGCCTTGCTGTGCATTCAGGTTGATCAGTCTTAAAAAGCTGAAAACCGAAGCGAAAGAAAAAGGGCATATAACCCGGAAAAGAACCGGAGTCCAGAGAATATAGGAAAAAAGCTTCGGCACCTTTTTTAACAACAGGCGGACAAGGATCACGCCAATAGCCACAAATGATGCTGTGATACTCATGTTCAGAATGGCCGTGAATAAATCTTGCAAGATGTTCATTTTGCCGCCTCCTCAATAATCCGCTTCAGTTCCTTGGCTTCCTGTTCAGAAAGTTTGCGGTCGCCAAGAAAGGCGGTCAGGAATTTAGGCAGAGATCCATCAAAGGATTTATTAACCACGGCGCTACTCTCATATTTTTGTACTTCCTCGCGTTTAATAAGCGCAGTAACAACCGCATCCCTGTTTTGCAAAATGCCACGTTCACAGAGCTTTTTTAACACCGTATAAGTGGTAGACTTTTTCCAACCGAGTCTGTCTGCACACAACTTCACAAGTTCAGTAGAATTGATTGGCTCGCTATCCCAGATAATACTGACAAACTTATATTCCGCATCAAACAGCTTATATTTTTCCATATAGTCATCCTCCTTAGGTTTATTGCAATAGACCTCATTATAAGTCTATAACAATAAACCTTACTTGTCAATAACTATATTTCAATTTTATGGTATCCGAAAGATATACTTACCGGCTGCTGTCTTCTTAATCGTAGAGGTATTTACAGTTTTACAGTTTTACGGTTAATAAATACATTGTAATGGCAATAAGCCAATCTATTTTCATAATAGCAGAATCCTTTTTTATATGACCATGCAGCATATAAAATATCAGTACTGCACAATATCCAACAAATATGCACTATCCATACTATACAAAGATGTAAGTCCTGTCTTCCAGCTATAATCCACACATAATCTTGAATCCATACCATCAATTAATAGAAAATGCTGTAATATTTCTGTTGCTACCAAAAACAATTTTTTGCACTTCTTTGACACCATCAAGTTCATCAATATCAAATCGTGATGGAACTGAAAAAACATATTCTGAGTTTCGCGCTATTTCAGTATTCGCAACAGGTCCTTGATTATTGTTTAACCTAAAAACGTCTAAACTTACATCTGGCGTACCGTGTGTCCATTCCCGAATATTAAATATATTAATTAAAATATCTTGAGTAGGCTTACTTTTAGTCCATTTAGGATTTCTAAGGACAATTTGATTTCCCAAATTGATTTGTTTTTCATCTAATATACCTGTTGGGTCACCTATCCAAGCTTTCTTATAAAATACGGTATAATTTTTCCAATCGATTGGCAATTCCACTTTTAAGCCAAAATCATTATTCAAATAAACGACTGGATACAGACTCGTTTTTGCGCTAAAATGGATGATAACGGCAAGTATACCGAATACAAATATACACATTATTGGAACTGCAAAAAATATTTTCTTTAATTTGCTCATTTTATCACCACACAGTATATTTAATTATTTTATTCGGTTAGTAAATTGTAAACTCGGCAGCCAAGTAGTAAATATCATAATCCCCTGTACCTCTAAAATCAGATATGTCTTTTACTATACGGTATTCACCTGCTCCCAGACTTCCATAAAGCCAGTCCCAATCGGCTACCCATTCTCTATCGTCTCCAGAAGCCAAATCATAGCCAATACTATTAAAGCCGTAGCTGCCATCAATAACGACAGGAACCTGATACCATCTTCCATTAATTTTCTTTTCCAGGCAATAGTATTCACCATAGATACACTGGCTGCTAGAGTTATTCTTAAATATTACTGTCAATTTGGCAGACAATGCTGTTTCTTTCTTTACCGTCATAGTAACACCATCAAAGTTGTTGACAGTTTCATATAGGGTGGGTTTCCAGTCAGTTGTATCAGCAGACTGGCTTGAAATAGTTTTTGTTAAAGTATTTTCTGTTTCTACAGATGAAACGCTACTGCCACTGGTACTGCATTCTGCCAAGAGAGCCAAACTTATAACCATACAAGCGAATAAATATAGATATTTTTTCATAGATCACCTACTTTTACTTATTCAATTATTGTGCTGCATTTATTATATAAACTGATGCAGCGGTAATACAACTTTTATTTGTTATTTTATCTTTATATATGGGATAATCACCCCGGACATTTACAATATTTTTTTTATTGTTTATCACTTTACTTGCACACGCAGTAAACAAAAGAGTTGATATAAACTACTATAGTTATTAGTGGTACTAAATTCTTCAAGCTTTTCATTTCTGTTAGCCCCTCCCTATGTGTGTTTTATATCAAAATACGCCAATGTTTACAATCAAAAAGTATAAAGATTTCCTAATATCGTAAATCAAATCCATATATTTTCCCCGTAAAATAATCGATATATACGATTATCGGACCTAATAATCCATCTAAATCTGTATAATAAGTTATTTTCCATGCAGTTTTGCCTTTTATATCGGTTAAAGTAGCTTTTTCTCCATTATTGGAAAATGCCACTTTGTGTGTATTTTTTTCCTGGATTTTTTCGATTTCAGGAGAATTATAATTATTTATTTGAGCATCTTCAGTATCTTCAACAACGGTTTCGGCAATACGCTGGGTTTCTTGCTGTGTAATAGGTTTATTCCTGTCTTCACACCCATTAGTAATACTAAAAATCAAGAGAGCTGTAATAATAAATATAACCTTCTTTAGCATGACTTCCCTCCCATTATATTTCAATGTCATTTACTGCTGTCAATTCCTCATGGCCGATAGTTTTTCCGTTTTCGAGCTTTGCAAGCAACTTCACAGTGATTGTGTATTTACCCGGTGGAACTCTATTGCCTTTATTGTCCTTGAAATCCCAGACCTCTGAAAAAGAAAGCTTTTCATCCTTTTTTAAATTAGTATCGGTGATAACCGACGCAAAATCTTTATCACAAGACCACCTGTACACTTCCATTCCATTATTATCAGTAATAAAAATATCAAACTTTTGACTTGAGCTGAAATAAAACGCCAGGGATTTCCCGGATATATTGTGCAGGGAAAAGTCCAGCTTTATTGCATCGTCTTTCGGAGTAATATCCAGCTCGGTATTAAATATGCCTACAGCAGGTTTCAAAAAAACCTCTTTTCTCTGCTTTGCCTGCTCCAGCAACTCAGGACTGGCTTTAATTGTCTGTGATGGTTCAATGATTATAATATTGTCATTGGTTTCAACCATATTATCAAGTTTGATTTTAATTTTTTCTCCTTGAGTATCTTCGGATTGAGAACTTCTCTCAGATGGTTTTGACGGCCATAGCGGATTGCCTTTAAGAATTTCCTCCACTTCCTCAAAGCCCGATGGAAAGGCATAGTTGTATCGGGCCGGCAGTGCGAAGACGTATACGGAATTGCTGCCCAGTTTACTTGGACCAATGGGTGCCGCGCTGACAGAAAAATTCCCCTTCTGTAAAGCGTTCCACTGCTCAAGTGCAAAAACCATTATGGGGATGTCCTGGCGTGGGGCTTCCTTAGCCCAAACCGGATGCCGTATCAAAAGCTGTGGGCCGGTTTCAATAAGTTCTCCGCCGTTTGTTACTTCCCATTGTTCCTCGACGATTGAATACCCTTTCCATGTTTCCGGCAGGTAAAAGCAAAAACCATACTGGGTGTTTTCATAAACAACAGGGCCACGCTGCGCGTACTCGCCGATCGTCACGCCACTGATAAGCCAGCGGTCGTTTACCTTCTGCACCACAAGCGTGACCGGGCGCTTTGCGGCTGCTCCGCCGTTTGCCAGCTCTACGCTGGTGACCTCGATGACCTCTCCGTAAACCGTGTATTGGTTCTTATCGATCATTTCCGTCCTCATTATATCGATACAGTCGGGCCATGGGCTGGAAACCACACGGCCAGGTGCGCTTTGCGGATCAGCCTGCCATTTTTGCAGCAGTTCAGACGTCACATAATCGCCGTAATTTTCTTCAATGCTTGCAGCCACCATATCCTTAGAACCCGAGAGGGAGACTTTCTGGAGCGTTTTCCCAAAGGCTTCCACCAGCGTTCGTACATCCTGTTCATCTTGTTTAAGATCATCTTTTTGGGTAGGCAAAGGCTCAATGTTAAATCGGATAACGGTTAGGATATCCGTGTCCTGCGGTCCGCCTTCCTGTGGGCACAGCATGGAAATTATAAATTCGTCTCCATTTATGGTCTTTTTATAAAACCGTTTCATCCCAAGTGCATCTGTAAGCTCCCAGCCATTACTTAGCAGCATATTACTGTAATCCTGAATGATTTCGTCTGGAGCTCTGCCGGTCAAATAAATGATATTTTCATACGTTTTTGCATCCTGCGGAACTGGAATCTCGTTGTAATACAATTTATATATTTCCTGCTGTGAACCGCTGTTGTTATACAAATCCATCATGATTCCGAGGTTTTCCGCGTTTAATCTAAGAGAAAACTCCGGTGCGTCCTTGATAGGAAAGCTGATAATATATAGGCCAGAGCCGATCTCCTTGTAATAGAAGGAGTCCCGAATGTCCGGGTAGTCGAGGCCTTCTTTCGCAAGCTCCTTGACTGTTGCCCAAGTAAGGCATGGCTTGTCGCAGATTGCGCCCGACTGCGTTGACGATGTGCTAATGGACGTCATTTGGGATGTACTATCCGCCGCAAAGGTGCCTATCAATATAACCATACAGCTTAAAACCGCTACTAAAACTGCAGAAAAAGCGATGATCTTTTTAGATTTATTTAAATTGCCCAAAATAGCACCCACCCCTTCTGTGAAATTCATTGTTTCCATTTATTAGACGTGGAAACTGCCTCGATGGTTTCTGTATATAAGGAACAAACAATTGTTTACCTTTTCAATTATATGATTTCCGAAAGATATACTTACCGGCTGCCGTCTTCAATGCGCTATCGGAAGCGTCCCTGAAATGTAATGATAAACGCCTTCGTTCTATGCCAAAGTCCCCTTCCTTTACGTCCATGTAATCAACATATTTGAAATCCGGTAACGCCAGCCGTAATATTTTAATTTTATCAAATCCGCAATTACTCAACATACCGGCTACTTCTTCAGGAAGAAGCCGGTTATGGTAAAGCAGGGGGCTCTTGTGGGTTATTTTATAGACACTATCAGGTATTGCATAGTGAAAAAGGAATGGAAGCTTTTTGTCAAAGTGATAAAGGTGGTCACGGTGGTCCAGGGTAATATTTACAATCCCTCCGGGTTTTAATATCCTGAAAGCTTCCTTAAAAAACGCCTCCAGAATATGAGGAGAATAATGTTCCAGTTGGCCCCCGCTTAGCAGGACATCCATTGACCGGTCAGGCAGAGGAACTTTACCGGGAGTGGAATCCTCAATACATACGCAGCCTATGGCATCCAGTACCTCCCTCAACGTTTTCTTTTCCGAAAGCCTTCTCAGCAGATCCACCCTTTCTCCGGGAATATGCATTATGCCGGATAAATTTACTGCCATTTCCTTTGCCATATGAATTGATTTTTCGAGATGTCTTTCGAGTATACGGGCGCCCCTGATTTGTGTATTCACCACAGCGCCTCCGCTGCCGGTGGTGATATAGAATAAAAGCGGGATAAAGGGAGTCCAGCCTGCTTCGTGCTCCCAGATTTGTACTTTATCCAGGGATATTCCGCAGATATCCTTCAGTTCATGCACAATTCCAGGCCAGATATTGTACATTTTGGTTATATGGCTTTCCATCGTGCCCATCATATTCTGCGTTACGCAGTGATAAAACTTTGTCCCGCCCGGTACAAGACCAAAGGAAAAAAGACCTGTTCCCTTCACCAGTGCTTTTATCACAATAATTCCCCCCATCATCAGGTTATTCAACCTGTTCGCAACCTTGTAATAAAGGTTGGTACATCATAATTGCATGATTTTCCGTTACGAATTCATCATCCATAAACTCATTATCGATGTTGTATATGCGTCTAAAGATGGTATTATTTCTTATATACCCTCCCCAAAATGTACTGGTAATGAAATGCTCTCTTTCATACACTTCATAACGGTATGGCAAGAGTACTTGAGTTCTCCATTCCCCTGCAAGAAAATCTTCGGTCAGAAATACCACCAGTTGATATTCTATGCCGGTTCCATTATAAATCTGCAAATCCTTATAATTGTAAACACATGTAGCTCCACTGCCAAAAGGCTGTGTCCTGTTGACATCGGGAAAGATATCATGGCTGTGCCTGTATCTTTCAGTAACCGTAAGGGGTGTATGCAGCGCCATCCAGTATATTAAATTCGACAGCTGGCACAAACCTCCTCCTACCCCTGCGCTGAATGATCCATCAGGATTAAGCACCAGTCCGTCCATATACCCTTTTCGATAGGTGGGTTTTCCAATAAGCTTCCAATATGAAAAAGTTTCTCCCGGCCTTATGACCAGACCGTTTATCCTTTCTGCAGCGATCATCAAATTATGGACCTTGTTGTACTGGAGTTTCATATCAACATTCCGGAGCTTCCTTACCAAAGGGGTTTTATGGCTGAAAGCTGTATAATCAAGCTTATCGCCGGTAATTTGCCCGGCAAATTTGATATTACCTGAATACCATTGAGCATATCTCAGCAGGGTATAGTACCTTTTCCCCAGATACATCCTCAATTTTGTCCTGTATCGCGGTTCTTCATATACTTTATACTTCGTTAAACACTCACATCTTCTCCATCGTAATAATCCACATTCCTCCGTTTGTTTCCGCTAAGAACCGCTCCTGGGTTTATTTGCCAAGGCTTTCCGCCAGATCAATCAATTGAATGAACTCAGCCCGGTATCCGCTGTCATCCTTACCTTTAACAGCCTTAGCGGCTTTGAGCACATGCTTGTAGGATGCATTGCTTTTTGCTCCCCTTATCTAAATCTATTTAAATTGACGATGGAAAATAATAATTGTTCCAGATGTTTTCTTTCTTTAATCAAACCAAATTTTATATTATGATAAAAATATAAAAAATTTCATTTTTCGGGAAGTTTTTGCCTTCCTGAAGCGTCTTTTAAGTGTCCGGGCAAAAACGTTAACGTGAAATAGTGAGATGTGATACTAATGACAGAACAACATGAAAAGTTTTGCAGTCTGATGAAGGATTACCGGCCAGGGTTATTCCACGATGCAAAAGGAATCTTAAGAAATGATACTGACGCTGAGGATGCCGTGAGCGAAACAACCTGCAAGGCTTTTGCTAATCTTAATAAGCTGAGGAACTTTGAAAGCTTTAAACCATGGGTTATGAAAATCCTTGTAAATGAGGCGTACGGCATAGCAAGGAAGCGAAAAAGAACTGAGCCATTGGATGACATATCAGATGAGAGCGGTAATTCGGATATACTCGAATCGCTTGAGCTTTGGAATGCCGTCAAGCTTCTGAACGTTGAATTCAGGACAGTTACGGTTTTATTCTACTACGAGGATATGAATATCAAAGAAATCAGCAAGATTCTGAATTTGCCTCAGGGGACCGTCAATTCGAGGCTTAACCGGTCAAGAGAAAAACTGAAAACCATTCTTACAAGGAAGGAGGCCACGTAAATGGATCAATTTGATGACATGATTAAAGTGAAAGCAAAAACGGAGCCGATTGTCCTGCCTGAAGGATTTGAGGAACGCAATAACACCCTTATTGAAGGACTTGTCGCGCATTACGCTTCTTCTAAAAGGACATTGAATTTTCCTGCCATTTGTTTCGGAACGCCCGCAATTGCAGTTTTAATTATTATGGTGCTTACATGCACCGCTGCCGCTGTTGCGTATACCTTATCGGGAGGGGACTTTTTTATGCAATTTTTCGCAAACAAAGCAAATAACGATGCAAAAAACGATTATAGCTACATGAATACGGAACAGCTTAATGATATGGCTTCAAGCACGGTGGGCACGGTTGTAGACACTAAAGATCTCACCATTGACGTTATGGGCGTAATCGTAAGCGGAAATACTGCGGAAATCATGCTGAGAGTTACGGCGAACCAGCTTGACAGCGTGCTGTACGACACCGGTATAGAGCCGCTTCAAAACTACAGATTCCATAACGATACATCAGGCAGCCTTTTTAACGATTTTAAAATGGGGTCCATCAGCTATTATTACAGGGATAAAGATAAACGCCTTGCTCCCAATCAGTTTGAAATCCTGTATACCATGATCGGAAGCGGAAATTTTGAAAAAGGTCAATACACCATGGAATTGACGGATTTCGGTTATTTTGATTTCAGCAGAGAGGATCAATTTAAGCCTTTATACAGTGGCAGCTGGCAGTTCAATATTTCCTTTGATCCAAGTTCGGATACCAGCAAAAGCCTCTTTGTCGACAAGGAAATCATGATCGGGGACTATAGCTTTACCCTTAACAGCGTAAATATTACTCCTTTAGCCTGCACAATCAATTTAAACTGCAATGAAGACGAGGCATTTCTTGATGAACATATCAAGGAAATATATAAAGCTTTTTCCGATGAAAGTAAAGATTGCTCGTTAACGCTTGCAGACGGCACAACATTAAGCAGCGGACAATTTGAACCGATCCCTTCCGGAGGAGCGGAAGGATTTACGTTAATCCTGGCTTTCTATGGGCCAGTTACTGTTGATGACGTTGTATCACTGTCATTGTTTGGAAGCGAATATTCCTTGAATGAAGAAAGTTAATTCCGGAGGTTCTTTGAGTGATATTCCTTTATCAGTACTGGGCGCATCGATGTGAGTATAATCCTTTAGCTTTCGAAGCGCATCCAGTGCGTCGTAAGTTCGCGGGTCATGGAGCAGCTTTTCCGATTGGTCCTTTAAAGCCAAAACCTCATAGGTATTTTGGTCGGATATCATTGCATTGATGTAAACAGAGGCATACTTCGGCAACGACAAAGAGGAAATCGGGCTGCTGAATACGCCCACATAAATTCTTTCGCCACTGCACACAACTACAAACGGGGACATACCCGCTCCGGCACCCTTGTGGTCTTTTTCCCTGAGCCTTTCACTGATCGAAACCCCATCCCTGACCTCAAGGATATCAGTACATTCCTTAACTCTCCAGTGGTATGCAACCAGGTCTTTGTCAGTTAAAATCGGTTCCTTCTCCAACGGCAAGGCATCAAGGTCATCTCCATCAATACGGTAAATGCCATCTTCCGGCACAACGACCATATAGATTTCAAAAGTATGCTCCAATGCAGGCCTTTGCGGCCCGGAGAAGACCGTAAACACCCCAACCGCGCAAACTGCCGAGATTGCGATCATTGTACCCCAAAACACAGGTTTTTTATAATTCAGCACATTATCTCTACTTTTCATGTTTTTAAGATTCCCTCCGGAAATTATAGCTTTACATTTAAAGCTCTTGCTGCTTCCCTCTCCTTTAGTGTCAGGTTACCGGAATCAATCAGCTTTTCAATATCTTTTTTTATAACCGACGTATCGCTATACGAAAGGCCATAAGCCGTAAATGAGCATATTAATTGAGTTTGCTCCTCATCAAGATTGCTTAAGGCTTCTATAAATCCTTTCATATCTTTCAGAAACAATCGTCTTAAAACACCGCGGTAATCCTCGGTATAAGCTCCGTCCAGTCCATTGGTGCTTTCCATTACTCTTACCAGTTCTTCCGCGCTTTTATATTCCCGGTTTTCAAGCCACCGCATCATTTGAAAAAAACTATTGTTATCAAATCTGCTCCAATCCACATAAGGTAATAAGTCAAAAATTTATTTACATTTGCTTCACTTGTCTTATCACCGTCAAACAATCCATATACTTTCTTCTCAATATCTTTATTCTCCCACGTATATTCGAAATACCTGTAATCGGACATGGACCGGATTTCCTTACCGCCTTCCTTATCGGTGCTGAACCTTTTCCAGTCGTTGGATACAACCTGTGAAGGAACAAAAGCTTTTCCATCATAAATAAACTCAATCGCAAAACCGAATATCTGCCTGCCCTCTTGCACGGCACCCGCATTTAACACAAGCATCAAACTGTTGTTCTTTACATCTTGCTCCAGCCTTCCAAAGCAAAATATTGAAATATTATATAGCGTCCGAGGCCTTACGTCCTCACATACAAATTCTCTTCTAATCTTATTGAGTTTATCGGTAAATACACATTTTCCATCTTCATATCCTTCAAGGGTAAAAAGCTTCATATACATCTACCTTGTATAGGCAGCTAATTCTTTTTGTACAACACCTGGCCATCCTTATCTAGAATAGTTACATCAGATATTTTTGTATTACCGTTCGGATTGGGTATAATATGCCCTTTATTGCCGTTTACAGGCTCCATTACTTCCGTTTTATCATCAAAGGTTACTTTTATGGTATAAGCCTTCTCCAGCATTTCCTTATCATTGATGATAATTCTGGCAAAAGCGATTTTTCCCGGAGCACCGTTACTGCCCTGCGCCCCTATGGATACCGGTGTAATTGCAGAGTTATTGCTGCCCGCTCCTCTACCCTCTTGTATACGTCCGTCCTGATTGGAGGATAATGCATAGGCTCCCATCTCAGTGCTGTTTTCATACAGTATTATGGTAAAATTCCCGATATTCTTTACTGCCAGAGGAGTGATATTTTTTTCTTTCAGAAAGCTGTCAATCTGAGTTTGGGTAAAAGGACCATATTGCATGGATTTGTTTAAGCCATCCGGATCAGACGACATCCGCATCCCCGGCTTCGTATCTGTTTGAACTATTTTCCATTCTTTGTCATACTCTAGTTCATGCATACAGTTTGTACCATCAGCCTTTTTTTCAAGTATGTAACCCTTTCCTGTGTCCTCCTTAATGTAAATACTCGGCTTTATATCGCCATAGGATTGTGTTCCGATCACATCCATAAAGGCTTTCAGCAAGGATTTCTCATATTCTTCGTTTTGATTTCCAAATAGAGTTCTGTCATCAATAAGCTCATATCCTCTCAAGTCTATGCTGAAGGAATCTGCAACATTCATGTCAACTTTTCTTTTAAATTCTGAGAGCCTTTCTTCGGCTTTCTGTTTTAGCTCGTCTTTTGCTTCATCCGTTTGAGAAAGAATCGAAACCGTTCTTGCGTTTTCATCCCAATCAACCTTGACTCCAAGGCTTTCCGCAATAAATTCCGCCGGAACGTATGTCCTGTCATTCAGCAGCATTACTGCTGTTCCAAGGGTTTTATGTTTATTGTTTACAAGAACATCAGGGCTATCGATTTTAAATATTATTTTCACATTCCCCTTTACTGCAGTAACACTCCTTGCTTTTTCATCCCAATCTACCTTTCCGCCGAGAGCTTCAATTGCAAACCGGATCGGTATAAGGACACTTCCGTTATCGATGATGGGATTCGTATCCATTTTTAAAGGATTACCATTCACAACCACTTTGATTTGACCTGCTATCAAACGGTTATTATACCTGTCAAGCGCTGTCTGCATTACCTGAGTTGCCCGGTCAATGCCCAGCTTTCTAACTTTTTCGGTATATTTGTCAAAGTCATCCAAAGGTTCGACTCCCAGGACGTACTTCATAAACATCTCGTATACATATGCGGTTATATCCTTCATTATCATGGATACTTCCCTATTTTCCTCCTGTGTAAGTGTGACGGGTGGCATCAACCTGTTTAGTTTGCCATCTGTGTTGCCTGACCAGAGCTTTACCGCATCTTTCTGCTCCTGATATTTATAGCCGGACACCACACTTTCATCCATCCGGTAACCCGGTGCAGCAGGCGCCGTACGCAAGTACCTGCTCATTGCCTGGCCTATCGAAAGACCTTCAGGGTTGTTGAGAATCAGATCGGTAAACTTAGGATGACCGTTTTCCATTGTGTATGTTTTGCCTTCAATACCAAAGTTCAACAGTCTATAACCGTCTTCACTATAAGCATAATCCAGCCACTTTACAGTCTCAATAGGATACTTGTTCATTGCGGTAATTACTACACCGCCGGCAGGGTTTACTTCCCATGCCACGGCAGCCATAGTGAGCTTATCTCCCCTATGTAAAACAGGGTTTTGAACAGCAATAAGCTCATAACTGCTATCCACTGCTTTCAATGCAGCCCGCACATTTCCCATATCACTTGCTGTACCGATAAAGGCTCCTGCATCTCCATTGGCAATCCTATTATTTGCCTGCGTGCTTTTTAATACTGGAAACTCACGGTCTATCAAACCATTCTTTACCATCGGTTGAATGTAGTGAGAAAATCCTTATAGGACTTTTCAATGGGGCCGTAGACCACTCTTCCGTCATCAAGACAAAAATCCATGGCGATACCGAAAGCACCCATAAAGGAACGGGAACTGTTCAAAGCCGTCATGTCGAAAGAAAGAGGTGTTTTGCATACCTTGTAATTCCGGAATAGCTCCAGTACTTTTTCCCACTCATCTATGGTCTCAGGCACCGCTAATCCGAGTTTTTTCAACAGATCACCACGGATCACCGGTCCGTAACCCACCCTGTTTTCAGCCCGGTTCAAGCTTGGAAACTGATAGATGGACCCGTCATCTGCCGTGACCTGCCTTCTTATATCGTTATTCTCCTGCAATATTCCATTTAGATTGGGAGCATTCTTTTCAATCAGACTGTCAAGCTTGAGTACGGCACCGGCTTCAACAGCCCTGGCAAGTATACCCGGATACCTTGACCATGGCAGTTCAACAAGGTCCGGCAAGTCACCGGCTGCCATCATTACCATGAATTTTTGAAGCTGTACGTCAGCAGGCGGATGAATAAATGAAATCTTCATATTCGTCCTTTTTTCCAGTTCCTTATAAACCTCTACCTCCGACAAATCGCTTATTACCCCTGCCGTATCGGGTGGAAGAGCACAGAAATATCTCAGCATTATAGGCTTACTGAGCATCACTTCTGATGAATTTCCCTGCGGCTCCGGATTATCTGCCGCACTACATTCAGCGCTGCTGAAAAGGCCGGTAATAAGGAAAAAGGATAGGATATAAGCTATTCTTATGAATGCAAATTTTCTCATGAATTCAACCTCCAATAGCAAATATTGATTTATGAAACCAGTTTTCTATAGAAGTATAGACTTCCTTACACTACCTTCAATTTTCAAGGGCCGTTAATTCGGAACTGTTTATAATTATTAAACTGTCTTCATTATCGCCTGCAAAAGCGATTTTTGTACCATCTTCCGTAACCTTGGGATAAATGTAATCTCCATATCCGGTTAACTGCAAATGCCTATTTTCATTCATATGCGACAGCATAACCATGCCTTTCAACTCGGTCAAATTAACTCTCAGGTAGAGGAGATTACCATCAGGGACAAGGCTTAAAAACACGTTGTGCCACCCGTTTTCTCCCCTTTCCGCATCAAACAATCCTGCTCTTTCAAGGTTTCGGTCCAACATTTCACAATTGCCGGAATCTTTGAATCTAAAAAAGAAAACTCCCGGAATACTTTGACAATAGTTAAAAACATCCTCTCCCAATTCAATAAGTGTACGTGTGCCAAGATCGAGAAACTCTGCATAATGTCCGTCATCCCATCCCGACCTTATCCATACAAATTTATCATCCTTTATCCATTTACATTCCCTGTATACCTTCTCATATCCTAACAATTCAATGTGTCCGGGGTCCATGATATCAATAATGCAGATATCGTTCAGTTCCCCGCCTTCCAAACCTGAAGGATTTTTGCCTATAGCCTTAAAAAACAAAATGCGCCTGCTATCAGAAAACCATATGGGTGAAAAACCTTTTATATCGCCAGGCAGTATGTTTACTGTCTTTTCGCTTATGTTATATATACCCAACCCTTTATTGCCACAGTAAACAATCATGCTTTTATCCGGACTTATAGACGGTGTCATCCCATTGACAAGCAGTCTTTCCAAATCACCGCTATCCACATGATACAGGTATACAGGAAAATCCTTTTCCATTATGTCATAGAACGGTATTGTCACCATACTTTCATCCGCAGACCATTGTGGTTCATTCAGGTAATAGTTTTTATCACATTCTCCTTCAATGATCTTCCTTGCCTCATTATTCCGCAGATTAAGGATGTAGACACCTGCAGTGTATCTATTCCTGTCATCTTTGTCATATCCGATGAATATGATGTAATCAGCCTTTGGAGACCAGTATAAATAGCTGCTGCTGATTCTATCAGCCCCGAAATCCCTGGTAGAAAATGTGACACCGACCTGTTCCAATGCTGGTCTTTTGGATTCATCAAAAGTCGTTGGATCTGTAACCGGTTTTGAAAAGGAATCGAATTCCGGTGCCGGAAATGGCATGTTTTCTGATGTGGATGGGGAACCAATGCTATGCTTCAAGTCTGAGGAAGGCGTTTCAGGCACTGAAATGTCAGATTGACAACCGGAAATGTTTATGAGAATAAACAGGATAAAAATACATTCGATCTTATTAATTTTCCGCACATGCACTGCCCCCTTCATTAGCCTTGACTTTTTTCTCAAAACACCATCCCTCTACATAAGTTTCAATATTTTCGATGCCCTTCTTAAAAATAAGTTCCCTTTGTGCTCATTTTTTATGTTACACATTCTGTAAATGTTATGAGGTATATGACTTTCTGCTTTTCTTAATTATATATCTAATAAAGTCTACTACAATTAGTATTAGTGACATCGCTATAGAAGCACATATAGCGTAAGAATAATAATATATTGAAAAATATGTGTAAAAGCTTGCTATATAGCAAACCACTAAATATGAGCCAAATACAGCAAATTGGGCAACAACAGTCAAAACGTTTAAGACTTTGGCTTTTATATTTACAAATGCAATAAAAGCTCCACAAATAAATGTTAATGGAAGCCCAAAAACTGCAGGAATAACTTGGTCTCCTGGTCCAGTACCCCATGGCAGTCTTTTGAAAACACTAGACGCAATATAGAAGATTGCAAACATTATAATAACTTGCATTAAGCAAAGCGGCCACAATAATATCTCATTTTGCTTTTTTATATTGTCATCCATAAATCCCCCAAAAATAGACTACTCTATATCACCTTTGATTATTATTGTTTACCTTTGAATTCAGTTCTTTAATAGTATCCATGGCTATTTTCCGGCATTCCTCATAAGCTTTTGCCTGCACATATTCATCAATATAGCCAAATTCCGCATATAGATCAAAGTCTGCAATTTCATCCAGTGCCCTTTTTGCAATCATATACCTTTCCAGCAATTCTTTATCCGATGTGTAATTTTCGCTCATTTGATCCTCCAGCTATATAAAAATACTCAGTTGCCATTAGACGAAAAAAATGGAAAAAGTTTCATCTGCTTCATATTTCCTGGAAATACATGAAATCAAGGTGATCCTTAATCAATACAGCACTATCTTCTCCGGCCACGGATCATTTCCGGCAATCCTCCAGGTCTTATGAATGTAATCTCTCCTGTCAGTTTTTAGACAGATAATCCAAAACTTCTCGCATAACCTTGCCGGCAACAGGAGCAGCTGTCATTCCTCCCAAATGCGAAGGTGTCGTAGGTTCGTCCAGTATAATGATACATGTAATTTGGGGGTTGTCAGCAGGTGCAAATCCTGCAAAAGAAGCCATGTATTTATTCTTGGTGGTCGTTTCACTCGTTCCTACACAACCTGCTATTTTATAGCCTTCTACATAAGCATTCGAAGCAGTGCCTTTTGAAACAACCCCTTCCAGGATTGCTCTCATGCTGTCAGCTGTTTCAGGAGATATTACACTTCTTATTACCTGTGGTTCAAAGATTTTAACACTGCTGTTGTCTGTACCGGCTATTTGCCTTATAATTTGCGGCTTCATCAGCTTTCCGCCGTTTGCTACAGCCCCGTAAGCTGCCGCAAGCTGTATGGGTGTTATATGGAATCTTTCTCCGAAGGACGCCACTGCCATATCAATTTCAACAGGTTTTGGGTGAATAATGCTTTTTGCTTCACCAGGTAGCTCCAATCCGGTCTTGTCATAAAACCCGAAATCCCTCATATATGTATAGAACTTTTCTACTCCAAGGCTCTGAGCTACTTTTACAAAAACAGGATTGCAGGAATTGTATACTCCTTCCCTGAAGGTCTCGGTTCCGTGTTCGCTTCCCCTTCTCCAACAGTATATGGGGTTGGGCCCTCCTGGCACTTTAATGGGCAGATCGTCCGTGATGGTATCCGGCTTAACCACACCCTCTTCAAGTCCTGCAGCTGCAGTGATGGATTTGAAAGTAGAACCCGGCTCAAATGTGTCGCTTAAGCTCTTGTTTCTCCATACGGTATCAAAAAACTTTTTTGCGTTCTCCTGGGTATTTCCTTTCCATGTGTCGGCGTCAACTCCAGGCGGCGGTGAGTAAGGCATATTGGGATTGAAGTCCGGTCTGGAAGCCATTGCAAGTATTTCACCGTTTTTGGGATCCATAACTATTGCGGCTGCCCCGCCCTTTGTTTTATATTCCTTTATGGCTTCATCCAAAGCGTTTTCTACAATACCCTGTATTCCGGCATCAATGGTAAGGACGATATTCATGCCGCCTTCAAGTGCTTTTTTACCATTAACAACAGTATTTGTACCCTTCAGTTTCAAATTCTGATCCATGGACAACTCAATACCGGCAACTCCTCCGTCATCAATTCCCGTGAAGCCGATAACGTGAGCGGCCAGATTATTATTGGGATAGTACCTTTTAGAGTCCTCATCAACCATTATGCCTTTAATATTACTGTTCCTGACCCACTCCCTTATTTTATTGCCTGTTTCCTTATCCACTTTCCTCTTGATTATTTCGTATGCGCTGGAAGCCGTTACTTTTTCCAGCACTTCCTCTTTTTCAAGTGCTAAAAAATCTGCCAGGTTTTCTGCAATTGCACCGGCATCATGTCCAGAAGCCTTTATCTCTCTTGGGTTTAATGCAATAATATCAGCCGGGATGCTAACAACGAGCACCTTTCCGTTCCTGTCCAGTATTTTTCCCCTGGTTGGAATCTCCTCATCAACTGCAGAAACCGGTGCAGCAGCCTGGTTTGTATCAGCCGGGCCGGCAGAGACAGAATCAACAGGTTTAATAAAGCTCAAATGACTGTTTATGATAAAAATACCGGCTACACCTAATGTTATGGTAACCAGCGCGATAACAACACCTGGGATAACAGAACGCTTCTTTAGAATATTAATCAGTTTAAGTCTCCACTCCATATTCTCCACACTCCCCTGGCTCATATTTGCCATACTGCAAACCCATCGGTTTTCAGAAAAGCACTTGAGAATTTTGATAAGGGTCTCAGCATAATTCCTCCGTTCATCAGGATTTATATAGGATAATACCATTTCATCGCACACAGGCTCCCTGTCTTCCCTCATTTTATTGAAAGCATACCAAACAAACGGATTAAACCAGTTTATGACACTCAGCAGTATTTGAAGCATTCCTACCATCATATCCCTGCGCTTGAAGTGACAAAGCTCATGTAAAATGACATACCTGATCTCATCTGCGCTAAGCTGGTCCAATATGCCCGCAGGTATTAACATTTTTGTTTTAAAAACCCCGGAAATTGCAGGTGTCTTTATATGATTCTGGTATACAACAGGAATATCACGCCTGACATTGAGAAGCTTTTTACAGTATTCGAGAATATCCCGTATGTCATTGCTTCCGGCGGTAACGCTTGTCATCCTGATCCTGCAGCTCATAAGGCAATTTATTATCAAGATGTAAAGCAAAAGTAAAGCAACGCCAACAAGCCATATTTTACTTGCGATTTCCATTATCGCTTGTTTTATTCTACTGTTTGAGTTTTTCTCATTTTCAGAATTTTTAATTGCATCCTTTTCATCAGTGATTGTCAGGTTGTAACCGGCATTGTACTCAGAAGCTTGCTCTACTTCATTATTTGCTGAGTCAGCCTTCATGTCTGTACTGCCTGCAGCATATTCTTCCGTCTGAACCCTGATATCGCCCTGATTCCGTAAGACAAAGCCGTCCAGATTCTCCGAAAAGTCAGGTGTGTAAGGAATTATGAGCCTTATTACAAGTAAAAACCATATAGAATAGTGCCACCTTGCTGACAACTTTTCTTTAAAAGCTGCTTTCATAAAAAGGATCAAGACTATAATCACAGCTGCCATGATAGAAACAAGCAGTACTTTCGAAAAAACATTTACAAGCATCGTCCTGTCCTCACTTTTCTTTATCTGAATTGATCAATTTCTTCAGCTTTTCCAGCTCTTCCTCCGACACTTTCTGGTGCTTTAAAAGCCCCGCTATCAGCAAACTCACAGAACCGTCATATACTTTTTTCAAGAATGATTCACTCTCTACTTTCTCACAGTCCTCATGACTGATTAAAGGATAATATTCTCTCACTTTTGAGTTGATAAGGTTAAATCCTACGGCTCCTTTATCAACCAACCGTCTGAGTAAAGTCTCGATAGTTTTGTTATTCCAGGTGCTCCTTTCACTGACATACCTTATGATATCTCTGTTTAGCAGCGGTGATTTCTCCCAGAGGACTTTCATTATAACCCATTCGGAATCGGTGATTTGCGGTAAAGGCTTATTCATATACATTCCTCCAATCCTTACAATTGTAAGTCACATATTTACCTTACATCAGTAAGGCAAATATGTCAAGTCCTATTGGAATTTTTTAATAACGCCTTTAACCAATCATCTTTTCCAGCCATTATATATCCATTTAATATGTTCACTTTTCCACTAATTGCATTAATCTATTATTATCAATTTATAAGATGGACTGGCTATTTGCGAATCATCATTGCTTATTTTAACGGGTGCAACAGTCCAGGTTACTCCATCGGCAGAAGTAATCACTGTTTCATTATCTCCTACAGCTATATACTGTTTTCCATCCCATAGGATATCCGCGATATGATATTTAACTTCCTTACCGCTATTTAACGTTACATCAGGAACTTCCTTACCAGCCCATACGGTGCCATCTGTAGAAGTTAAAACTGCTCCGTTGCCGTATGCTACATACTGTCCCCCATCCCACATTACTCTTAGCAAGCCGCTATTTACACCTGAATCTGCACATATCCAGTTGATGCCGTCTTTTGAAGTCAGTATGGTTCCTTCACTACCTGCTGCAACAAATTATTCTCCTCCCCATACAACTCCCCGGAGCGTCTTGTCTATACCTGGCTGTCTTTCCGTCCATTTTATTCCATCGTTTGAAGTAAGGATTTTCCCCATAGAACCTACAGCAACATATATATTACTGCCATTATAAGCTATTCCTCCCAAGTCGCTTTTGTTTGCGGCAGATGGCTCATGTTTGGGATCACTGCCTACACTATTTATAATATTTCCGTCTTTATCAAGTATATTAATCTCAGGATGACTATACTGTGACGGAACATCCAGCAGGAAGTAACTTCTGTTACTCACCTTCTTGAATACACTGCTCTTAAATGCGGTACCGTCAGTTGTTACCGCCTGCACTTCTACAGCATCAGGGGAAGCAATATATCCTGCATAGATACTGTATTCTTCGCTACCGGCAGTGTATTCACCGGTGAAATACATAACATCAGAATCCAAATGGTGCCTCTTATCAAGCGCTATCTGCCACACCCCATCCTTTAGCCCGGCAAGTATAATGCCTACGCCTTCCTGCCCGTCGTCCAGAGTACATTGATACAATATGGCATTATTCCTTCCGTTTTTCTCATGCCTCAGTGAAGCGTTAAAGATGATTTCGTTCTCACTTATATTAAATTTTTGGAAGAGGTCCTTTACATCTTCTGCTTTATCGGTTACTGAAAATATCAGTCCTGTAACAACTGCTGTTAAGACGAGAAATACAATTAAGAACCGTTTTATCCAATCCGCTTTACACATTTAGTACTCACTTCCCTACATGATCAAATTTATCATTGACCGCACTCCAGCTTTTACCTCCATCAACAGTTTTCATTATCTTGTTATCTGCCAATGCCCACCCGATTTCTTCCGAAACAAAATCAAGACAGGTAAAACTTTTATACTGTGTATTCTCCCAAATTTTTGCCCAGCTCTTTCCGGCGTCTCCGGTACAATATAAAATTCCTTCAGAAGTCATAACCCAGCCTGCTGTTGGGTTAATGAAATCGAATTCCGATGATTCAATCCGACTCTTTGAACGAATTGGGACTGTAACTTCCCAACTCTTGCCGCCATTATGTGTATAATAAAATATATTATCGTAATTGTCTGCCTGACCAGTATATAAAGAAACAGGCAAAATCCCCTCCTTATCATTAAAGAAGACTGGTTGCAAAGATTCACCGGAATTATCGGGATGAAGTTTGCCTATAGAATTTAATTGGTTGCTCCACGTTTTTCCTCCATCATTTGTTTTATAAATGATTGGCTCTCCCGTGCTTCTGCTCCCCGTAAGCCAGCCTGTTCCATCATCGCTGAATGAAATACCTGATTTAAGCCCACCTAAAGGCAGACCGTTCTCCTTTTCGGTATCTGACACCTTAAGCCATGTTTTTCCTCCATCTTGGGTTTGATAAAGCTCAACTTGCTGTTTGCCCATCCCCACATCCTGATTCAATAGTATCCATCCTTTATTTGAATCTATGAAAGACATTGATGTGCCAATATTATAACTGGGAATGACACTTTTGTTCCAACTCAAGCCTGCATTGGAAGTGCAAAAAACAGTAGTAGAAGTTGCTCCCTGATTGCCAATGCTTAATCCGTCTTCCTGGAGCACAACCCAGCCTGTTTCTTCATTTAAAAAATATCCTCTCAATCCTACTTTTACAAGCCCTGTCATTTCCGGGGTAACATCCTTCCAGTTTCGTCCTCCATTATTGGTATGAAAAACTTGATTCTCATTGAATGCCCATCCAGCGGTATCATTTATCATGCGGATATATAGAAATAAGGTACACACACTATTGGATAATGTCATGGGGGTTTGCACTTCAATATTAGAACAATCACTTTTGCTTAAAGACGAATTTACAGCAGTATTTCTGCCCATCCCCTGCATGGAGCAAGAAGCCGTACAGAAAATCAATATGAATATAATTACAATAGTGTAAATTCTCTTTTTCATAATCTGTTACCCTTTCTGTCATTCTCTGAAGTCTATTACTCCGCAGGCACCAATATGCCCTTTTCCATAGTATGCATTGATATCATACAAGTCTTTTTCCAAATTTACCTCTTTACCATCCACAGTTTTTAACTGCCTTGTTATAGTACACTTCCATTCCCATTGACCAAACTCAGGAGAAACCTTTCCGACAACATAATCTTCCCTGGGATTACCAGCCCTGCTGATATGAATTGTAACCTCTTTTGCAGTACAGCCATCTCCTGAAACAAACGCTTTATCCCCTTCCCTGATTACACCCTTCTCTCCATCTTTGCAGGATTCGGATGAAACTTCAATTTCTTTGACCACAGGCATATCATCTTTCCATCCATCACGAAGATACTTTGCTACGTCCTTTGAAAGAATAGTATAGTATTCGTCCTTTTCATTATTCTCAATATTTAATACGAATTTATCTTCAACAGGAGCAGCCGACCATCCATTCTCGTATGTTTTTGTCATATAAGAAGGCCAAATATAAACTTTGTTCCCATTTTTTAAATGAAAATAAATTCCAACAGGTCTTGCTCTTGAATGGATAACATTAACCTCAGTTTTTGTGGATTCCACTTTATCTGTTCCAGAATTAATCAGAGTAACAATTCTGCTGATTTTTTCATCATCATGCCCCGGAAGCAAAATCTTTGTATTAATATGGAAGCCCCCCTGCATTTTTATCCAATCAATGTCATCAGGGTCTATATAAGCATAATCGTTTTCATTCAGCATGCCTTTTCCCATTGCAGTAGAAGGTGCAGCATCGGATACGGATGTGTCTTCACTGAAATTCTCTGACTGTACAGCCTTTTTATCAGGTGAATTTTCAATCCCTGTCTGCTGTGTATTTGTACACCCCGCAAGTACTGTTAGTATTAAAAATACCATAATTGTATAATAAAGTAGTTTTTTCATATCCAGGCCTCCTTATGTTTTTCAAGAACCTTATTCACTAGTATTAGACCCTTTTCATGATTAAAAAGTTCCATATTTTGCATCCTCGTTTTGGAACAAAAAAATGTGTGTTTACGTCTATAGGAATATCAAGCTCTTGGGAGATGAATGCATGAAAAGACGATTATGTTTGATGCTTTGCATAATAACAGCAACAGGGATGTTGGCCGGGTGTTCAGGTAAGCTTTCACCCTCAGAACAGAATAATACCTTCGAACTGAGTAAAATCAGTACAGAGACTGCTGATGCAAACTCCCGCTTTGCCTTCGATATTTTCAAACAGTTGGATAAGGAAGACGGGAACCGGAGTATCTTTATATCTCCGTTAAGCATATCTACTGCATTGACGATGACGTACCAGGGAGCCGGAACGACAACAAAAGAAGCTATGGCAAGGGCTTTGGGTTATACAGGTATTGATGATGGAAAACTTAATGAAAGCTACAGGAACCAGCTCCGGTATTTGAGGCAGTTGGATAAAAAAGTTGAACTAAATATCAGCAATTCCCTATGGATCAGAAAAGGCGAGTCCATCAAAGAAGAGTTTTTATCGGCCAACAAAGACATATTTGATGCTTCAGTGAACCTGCTTGATTTTTCAAAGCAAAATGCTGCAGATCAAATTAATCAATGGATATCCGATACTACAAAACACAAAATTGAAAAGATGGTTGATTCTCCAATACCGTCAGATGTCATCATGTACCTGATTAATGCCATCTACTTCAAGGGGGATTGGACAGAGCAATTTGAAAAGAAGAATACCTTCAGTGCACAATTTCATATTGGGGATGGCAGTACCAGTGAAGTGATGATGATGAGCAGAAACGGGAAAGTGGAATATGGGCAGGGCGATGGCTTCAAAGCCGTCAGGCTTCCATATGGAAGCGGGAATGCAGCCATGTACTGCATCCTGCCGGAGGAAACCGTATCCATCAACGATTTTATTGAAAGTCTGGATGCAGACCGGTGGAAGGCTATCAGGGGCAGTATTTCAGAAAGAGACGATGTTCAGTTACAGCTGCCGCACTTTAAATTGGAATATGGAATCAAGAACCTGAACGACTGCCTGACAGCCCTTGGAATGGGAGAAGCTTTTAAAGACACAGCCGACTTTTCCGGTATCCGCAATGGTGTTTATCTTAGCAGGGTGCTTCACAAGGCGGTAATCGAAGTCAACGAAGAAGGCAGTGAAGCAGCGGCATCAACTGTGGTGAAAATGGATGAAAAGGCTGTAGCCCAATTGCTAACCTTTATTGCTGACCGGCCTTTTGTGTTCGTCATTGCGGATGATGAAACCGGGACCATCCTATTTATGGGGAAGTTGTACGATGTGAACCAGTAATGAGTATTTCAGAATTTTGCCAGTACTGCGTTACTTAAATGTAGTATCATCTATTTCATGTATTTGAAGTATTTCCTATAAATCTCCCGGGGTAATCGAATTAATATATTTCATCAGTTCACTTTTTGACGTAGTGTATCCGATGTAGCATTTCTCTACGTTTTGAATAGTACTTTCTCCTATTTTATATTTAGCCATTTCCAGTTCCAGCGTTTTTCTTTTCTGAGTGTAATACCTGATTAATTGCAAACCATTTTTCCTATGTCTGTGAGCGTAACAACATCAGAGACGGGTAAGAGAATATATTCCGCCTAACCTCGCATCAGCTTCGCCACAACGGAATTACAGATCGTCTCGCCGCAGGATTTACACCCGAGCAAATGAGTGAATTAGCAAGCGCGCTTGCAAGAAAACAGGAAATTCAGAGGCAAAAGAGCATCAATCTGGTATTGCGGGCGATAACCGAGCTGAACGTAGAAGGATACCGCATCAGGATTAAAGACTTAATGGAGCATACCGGGCTTTCTCGTTCAATATTTGCGAAATCGCATATTCGAAAAATACTGATAGATAAGGAGATATGTAAGGCGTCTCCCAAAGCTGATATGGAGCAAAAAGCTCCAACGAATAAATCAAACCGTATATCAAACCTCGAAAAGAAACTGCGGCAAAAAGATGAGCTTATACGCCGCCTGATCGCCGAAAATGATAAGTTAAAGGAGGAATGCGCTCTTTTAAGAGGCAAGCTTTTCCTGCTGATGCAGCGGTAAAACAAATGATGCCGAATATAAACAGAAAATGAAGTTGCCTTCGTTCGGTATAGTGGGAGTAAAAGGTGGCTCCACATGTAGAAAAACATAAACTAAAAAATCGACACGATTGAGATTTTCTGCTTAGTCGCGTCTTTTTTATTGAAATGAAATAGAATTTGTTAATATTTTAATTGACAACATAGGTTTAATACGTTAAACTGTACTTAGGTTTAACGCATTAAACTAAAGGAGTGGACTGCTTATGGAGAGAGTTAAAATATTTGATGCAGAATACAGATTTATGAATATCATCTGGGGTCATTCACCTGTATCAAGCACAGAACTGGTCAGGCTTGCCAACGAAGAGCTTGGTTGGAAGAAATCGACTACCTATACTGTTATCCGGAGGCTGTGTGAACGTGGAGCAGTAAAGAATGAGAATGCAGTTGTTCAGGCGTTGATAAACCAGGAGCAAGTTATGTGTGCAGAAACAGAGGAGCATTTGGATAAGGTCTATGAGGGGTCATTAAAGCTTTTTTTCACGACCTTTTTACAGAAGGAAAAACTAAGCAAGGATGAAGTCGAAGAACTGAAGAAAATAGTAGAGAAATATGGGAAGGAGGAATAAGAATGCCTGGAAATATATTTACTGCAGTGCTTAATATGAGTATTACAGCTTCAGTGGCTACTGTTCTGATAATCTTTATCAGATGGATATTTGGTAACAGACTCCCTAAAATTTTTAATTATGTTTTGTGGGCAATAGTACTTGTAAGGCTGCTTATTCCATTTTCCTTACCATCAATGTTCAGTATATTTAATGCAATACCGGTACCTGAAACAATAATGAGTCAAAGTCAACAGTACAATGGAGCGAGTAATAATATCCCGTATAGTACGGATTATGTAAGCATACCCCAAGAGAACACAGTCAGTGATGCATTAAATAATGTAAATGATTCTTTCCCTGCTGTGACTCCGGAAGCATCGGTAGACCCAATGAAAGTAATAATATATGTTATCTCCTGGATATGGCTTGCAGGTACAGTCGGCTTATTGTCATTTAGCATATTTGCATATTTCCGTGCATCGCTCAGGCTTAAAGAAGCAGTTTTGTACAATCAAAAAGATTTGATTTTTCAGTGCAGCCGGAAGTTAAAACTGAATCGGAATGTACAAGTCTATACATCGGACAGGGTACATACCCCAGTTGTTTGTGGTTTGATCAAAGCGCGTATAATACTCCCTTTGGATCTTACAAAAGGCTGCAATGAGTTGGAATTAAAACATATTATTACACATGAACTTGTGCATATAAAAAGATTTGACTATATACTGAAACCATTATCGGTGTTAGCCCTATGCGTGCATTGGTTCAATCCCGTAATATGGATTAGTTTTATATTATCTCAGAAGGATATGGAAATGTCATGTGATGAGAAGGTAGTGTCTGTATTCGATAATGACATAAGAAGTGAGTATGCAGCATCCCTTATTAAGCTTGCTGCAAAGCAAAATGTACTGTTAAATGGTGGATTGCTGGCTTTTGGTAAAAGCAATATCAAAAGCAGAATAAAAGGAATTATGAGCTTTAGAAAGCCGGGATTTTGGTTAGGCGCTGCAGCCATTGTTATCCTTGTTGCCATAGGGGTAGTTCTGCTGACCAATGGGCAACATAATGAAACGGATATGATTTATGATAAGCTTACTGGAGACAGGGTTTCTTATGCGTTAATATCGTATAATAAAGAAAAATCAATAAAAGTGCAGGGAAAAGAATTGCAAGAACTTCTTTCTAAACTGAAAATTGAAAAACCGGATGATACGGTTCAATCTCCATTGGGCAATACTATCGAATTTTACAGCAAGGATGGAAAAGTAATTTTAGAGCTATGGTTTGGTGAGCCGCAAATGTTTGAGGACTCCAGGCAAGGGCAGATCATTATTACTGGCAGCGGTACGTATAGAGTTAACAAAGAATTTTATGACCTTTTAGACATTACTAAATACAATTGGCAAAATGTCCAAACAGAACTTTACCAACTATCAATTTCGAAAGAATGGTCAGCAGAAAAACAGCCCGGTTCTTCCCTAATTTTTAAAAAGGATAGTAATGTAATTGGTGGACTTGATATTCTCGCATATTATCCTGATCAACCCATATCACAATTGCAGCCAAACCATTCTGAAATTATTGAATCAAGAAAACTTGAGGGGTTTTTTACGGAAGTGATACAAGAAAGGTTAAAAATAACACCTCCGGCGGCATCGGGTGAAACGGCTGTAACGGAACAAATGTACTTATTCTTTATTATGAAGGATAAGAATATGGCATATGACTTATATTTTAATACTGCTGATGTTGATGAACAAACTATACTAAGTATAGCAAAAAGTTTTAAATTAAAATCAGATTTTGACAGCTTAATGCAAAACCCTAACTTCTTGAAACAAGGCTTTGAAATTGTAAAGATGAACGACCCTGTAAAAATCGATAAGGAAACAGCAATCAAATCAGCAACAGCGAAAGAAACCATTGGAACATATGTTAGCGAACAAGCTAAAAGCATTACTGCTATCTTGGTAAAGCTTACCGATAAAGAACACCCTCGTCTACCCGGTTCTGATATTGTATTACAGGACTTACCTGTATGGATTGTAACAATACATGATGTGAATATTCCTGGTAGTGGGGGTCCAAAGAAACTTGGTGGTAAATCTGATAACACATTTTTTGGCGACGTGAATGTAGTTATAGACGCTAATACAGGTAAATGGGTGGAAACATTCTCGTATAGCAATCCGGCAAAAATAGAATTAGAAAATTTGAAATCTTCTACCATATTGTCAGATGAGCAAGAAACAGCTCTTAAGGTGGTTCAGAAATACTTTGACTCTTTTGCAAAAGCTGATTATAAGACCATGAGTACATTGGCTACAGAAAACCATAACAAAAACCTTATTCATGATGGTGATGTATGGGGCATGAAATGGGCTAAAGCGAAAGAAATAAAGCTTATTGATGATCCTAAGTTTTTGGGGATTGATAATCTGGAATCAACTATGGTATTCGGCATATCTGTTGATATGGAAACAGCAAAGACCTCTGCCCAGTATCCGTCTACTCAAACTTTTCTCTATGTTGTACTTGTTAAAGGTGAAGATGGAATTTGGCGTGTAGATAATTATACAACCGGATAGAAAGTGAATCGATCCTCTTAATACTAAAAACATTCACGTAAATAATTAACACAATTGAACAGTATTGTTTGATCGTGTTTTTTTATTCTTAAAATTCAAAGAAATGCAGGGTAAAATCAATGGTTTATACACTTTAAAAACCAAGTTTTTAGGGGTATCTGAAAGGGAAATTCCTCAATCGAGTAAACGAGAGGTGCACAAAATTGAAGCATATTCTTTACCTTTATCTTTAGTAAACTGTGAGAAGTTCCTATAGATAAATCGGTAATATGTGCTGGAATTTTTATACGCTTTTCAAAGATCAACTATAATAGCACAACAAGTTAAGTTAGTAATAAGTAAACACATTTTGGTTTTATGTGAATATGATAATTGTATATAAGTTTCATGCTTTATCATGAAAGGAAGTATTTTATGCAGTTCTATTATGGAGAGAGAAACCTGTCCAGGGTTTTGGATGAAGCGGAATTCTGGAAGAGACAGGAAGCGGAACATACAGTCGTTATCCGGCAGATAGTAAATAATTTGGAATCAGAGTTTGTCAGCCAATTGCAACAGTTTGAACAGGCTTTTCATCAAACAGAAGGAATGGTTGTAAAATATGTAGAGACAATTATCAGATCGGGCGGTAATGTAAGCCTTATCATGCAACAGCAAATTATGCAGTTAATTGACCTTGCTCTTCACCAAAGCCAACAATTCATCATTCTGCTTAATCGGCTTTTATCCGAAAGTGAAGCTATACACAACAATCCTGTGGCAGCCGTGGTAATAAATCATATTCGCCGTGAATCCGAATATTTTATTGGAATAGCACAGACAGTCTTATATGATACAAATACAAGCCAATGTCAGTTTGTATAACTTGTCCATTCATATGGCTTAAATTTTAAATCTGGCGACAAGGTTAATAAGTTTTCGGGAGCTATTTTGGGATACCTCGGCTGCCTTTAATACCTCTCCCGCTTTCTCTTCAACACTTGCCATTTTTTGAGTAATTATTGCGGTTCCTCCTGCACCTTCATTAGTAGCCGCAGTAATTTCATTTATTGCCTTGACCATGTTTTGAACGGACGCAAGCACTTCCGCCGATGTTGCACTAAAATCCGTTACAAGGTCATTGACAAATTCAGCATCTTTACTGTATTGTTCGCCGGTTTTTACCATTTTTTCATAGTCCTTTATTACCTGCTTCTCAATGAAATCTATAACCTCCTCAGAACTGTCAGAAAGCTTTTCAACAGAGGTCACTACTATATTCGTTATACTCTGGATTTCATTTACAGTATTTTTTGAGCTTTCTGCCAGCTTTCTTATTTCATCTGCTACCACAGCGAACCCTTTCCCGGCATCTCCCGCTCTTGCCGCTTCGATGGCTGCGTTTAGGGCAAGCAAATTTGTCTGTGAAGTTATTGCCAGGATTGATTTAGATAAAGCATTTATTCTTTCAACAGCTTTGGATTCATCAATTGCAGACTTTAGTCTATTGTAGGTATTACTATATACTGCATGTGCATTACTCTCTGACAATTCAGCTGATTTCTTAAGCTCATCAGCTCTTTTCTTAATTTCCACAGCAGAAATTGCACCTTCCTGTGCTTTTGATGATATAGACTCAATCGCTGACTCAATTTCTGCAGACGTGGCATTCATTTCCTGAGTGGATGCCGCAGTCTCTTCCATGCATATTATTGTTTATTTTCTATATAAAAACAATAGAGCAGCAGGCAGAATAATCGATACCATTGCAACAAATATCACACCTACAGCAGCCATCCTATTTTTCTTCTTCCAATTGTATTTGGCATAGCTTAATGAATAAAGTGAAGATATTAATATAAAAACCATCACGACATATTTCATTTATTCATTTCCCCCGAAAAGATTATTTGAGAACTTTCAACCAATCCCCCTGTGCGCCTAATGCTAAACTTAACTTCCGTAGTTATCTCTGCTTCCTTATAATGACTGTTCCAGTTGTATGCCTCCCATTCGCCTATTGTGCCAAAATGCCTTACAGCTTTTTGCCCGAATTTGAATACATCACAATTCAATTCCTGTGTTTTATTAATTGTCCTGTCGAGACCGTCTTTAATAAACCGTTCAATTGCCGCTTGTAGTATAGGCTGCAATTTAGGGTCTTCGTAGTTAATCCTGCTCTGAATGGCTAATATGTCCCCTTCAATCTGTATTTTAAGATGTATAATAGGCTTTGTCCCTTCAAACAGTATATCAAATTCAGGGCTTCTTGCCTGTCTTGTGTCAACAGGTATAATATAATCAGGGCTTTTGGGGTCTTGAATTGTAAAAATCCCTCTCTTGAATATCCCTTTTGCAATAGATAACAAACGGGACTCAAAGCCTGTAAGCTTTCCCACCATCCTGTCTCCGTCAAATATTGCCAAGCCTAGAATTTCTGTCTCATTCCCATCCTTTCTTGGGATGTCCCCAGCGTAATAGTCACCGGCAATATTGAACTCTGTACCCCATCTTTCTCCGTTCTCTTTAAAGTTTTCACCCTTGTTCACCGCTCCTAAAATAGCTATCGGCTGGTGATAAGTGGATTTTATACAATCATACAGGTCATACAGGGTCAGATTGGTAAAATAGCCCGATTCGTTCGCTTGCTCCATCAAATCGGCTATTTCTCTCGAAATGGTTTTCCCGATAAACGGTTTAAATGACTTTACAAATTCTTCGGCACTTCCCCTAGATATTACAACATTCGAACTGAACCTGATTGTTCCCCCTCTTACGATAGGAGCAATAAATTCACCTACCATTCCGCTTCGGGCAAGCTCTTCAGAAAATACCAGCAATTGTGTATGTGACAATTCCAGCTTCCTTGGTATACTGGCATTTGCCATTTCAAGCCCTGCAAAAAAGGAAGGAGCGTCTATCGTCAGTGTTTTGTACGAAAATCCTCCCCCAGCTTGTCCTCCGCCGCCCATACCGCCTTTTTCACCTTCACCCGCTGTCGATGGAAGCTGAAATGTAATCCTCCATTTGTCCGATACGCCTCTATCAATACCAATAATTGACACATGTTCAACATCGTTTAACTCTACAGCATCAAAACAGCCTGTTAGTGAAATTAAAATAACGGCACCTAACAGCATAAATGCAGCAATTCTATACACTTTTTACCACACCCTTCTTTTTCCGTATTATCGCAGTTATCAACGCTATTAATGGAGGAATATAAAATACAATCCAGCCATACTGCATCAAATCCTGTCTGTAAATGCTTATGACATCCATAATCCCCCGTGGAATCATGGAGAGTGAAAAAAGAATAATTGCGAAGGGAAAAATCAAAGGCTTTTTATCCTTTATCCTAAACATATGGCAGTATACGATTAATACCATGTAAAGCAGAACACTTCCAGAAATCAGGGAGGTCAAATTCCATATAAAAAGAAAAATAGACTCTGTTCTCTGAAAGAAAACGCCATAATTAATCAAAGATGACATTACATACATCGGTGCAGTCAATTCCCTCCCAAAAAAGTATGAAAACGTAAGTAAAAAAGCTAAATAGGCGACCAAAACCAGTACTTCCGAAATCAACAAACTTGTAAAGCCCAATTTTTTTATCTCTTTAGCCCCATGCAGAGACTTTGCAATAATTGCAACTATAATCACTTCCCCGTAGGCTGAACTTCTCATAGCCCCATGATATATTGTTTTACCCAATCCGTATCCGTATATGGGAAATAGGCGGTGAAGCTGGTAATGCTGGAATGCTAATATGATTATTATTACAAAGGCTAATATAAGTGAAAAGGCTACAAGCTTTGTATAGCGTGCAACAGCTTCCAAGCCCAAGAAACTCAATATAACTGCCACAGCGACAAAAGCTCCGATAATGAAAGTAATAGGCGTTTTTGGGAATACATATACTTTCTGAACCTCAGCAAATTCCCTTATACCTACGGCTGCCTCGATTAGTAGCACCGCAGCAAGTAAAAAAGAGAGAATGAAGCCTAAAAACCTGCCGAACACATCGTTATAAATTTCCATTATATTATTTTCAGGGTAACGTTTCAGTAAAAGATATATAAATATGAACCCAACAGCAGCTACAACAGCAGAAACCAATGTCATATACCATTCTGCTGTTCCTACCAATTTAACAGCCATAGTAGGACTGGAAAAAAACAGCTTTGTACTGGTGGTTATAACTAAAAGCCAAAGTGCTTCTTGGAATCCGATTTTACCTTCCTTTGTCATGTTTTTCACTGCTCCCCCCTTTTATTTTTCCATTTTATAGGATTGTCACCCGACCTTTTCCGGTCGGGTGTATTCAAGTAATCCGGCCTCATTTTCTGCTTCCAGATTGGCTGTCTTATAACAATATCGGGATTTGCATTTGTTTTCGGTGCAACAGGTGAAAAGAAGGGTACGCCAAAGGATTTCATATTGCAGGCAATTGCCCCGATAATTGTAATTCCTATGGAAATGCCGTAAAACCCCAAGGAAGCACCTAAAAAAATGAATATAAACCTGATAATCCGTATTGCTAAAGATAGTGAAATATTAGGTATACAAAAGCTTCCCAGTCCTGAAACAGCTACAATTATAATTAACGCCGGGCTGACATGCCCTGCTGCAACAGCAGCCTGACCTAAAATCAACGCCCCTATGATTCCCAGGGTTTGACCTATAACACCAGGTATTCTGATTCCGCCCTCGCGTATGAGTTCAAACGCCACTTCCATCATCAGTATTTCAATTATGCTTGGAAAAGGAACATCTTCTCTTGCAGATATAATTGACATAAGCAGTGGTGTGGGTATCATTTCGTCATGATACAATGTAAGTGCAATATACATTCCCGGCAGCAATGCGGCCAGTACTATCCCTAAGCATCTTATAAGCCTTAAAAATGTCCCGTACTGCCATCGCAGCATTGAATCTTCGGACGTGTGAAAAAGATGAAAAAAAGTAATAGGCAATGCAAGAGCAAAAGGTGTTCCCTCGCAAATTATTACAACCTGTCCTTCCATAATAAAAGATGCAGTTCTATCAGGTCTTTCGGTACTTATAACTTGTGGAAATAGCATAAAGGAATTGTCTTCTATAAGCTGTTCAAGCATTCCGTCCCCTGCTATGAAATCAATATCAATATTTTTTAGCCGTCTTTCTACTTCTTTTATGAGTGTATGATTGGCTATCCCCTCCAGATAGACTACTGCACAATTTACCTTATTCATTTTACCGACAGGTATTATCTCGGTAACAAGCTTCTCATTTTTTATTGTCCTCCTTAACAAGGTCAGATTTGTACGCAGGTTTTCATTAAAAGCTTCCTGCGACCCCTTAACTACTGTTTCGGTTTGGGGTTTGTCTACAGGTCTCTTTTCAAAACCCCTGCTTTCCAGCAGCAGGCATTCTTCGCAGCCGTCTATAAATAATGCGGTAACACCGTTTAGAATCTGGGTTGTTATTCTTTCAAATTCTTTTGTCTTTGTTACCTGATTTATAGAAATAACATTTTTTACAATATAATCTACGGGACAGTCACCATTAAAGCTTTTGAAGGATTCGGTGTTCATAAGCTGAGGAAGGATAAACTGGTTAATAATAGTCTTGTCCACCATACCATCAACAAATACAAGACAAGCTTCTATCTTTTGGGCAATATTGAATTCCCTTACTATAACATCCTGATTTTTCGGGATGTTAAATTTCTCTTTTATAAATTCAATGTTCACCGCCAATTTGGACGCAACCATATTATTCTTAACAGTTTGTATGCTGGTACTCTCTTGTTTTTTTGTCTTATTCCATTCATCTACTGTTAGAGGTGGTTTTATAACCGTTATATTTTCATTTTTATCTCCGCTACATGCTTTTTTCTCGACTTTCTGCCAGTTTATTTGATTATTCTCATGTTCAACACCTTCATTTTCATCCTCTAAAAGTTCAAATCCTCCTTCTGGTTCCTTAGGTTTTTTATATGAAAGAAGCTCCTTAAAAGTCTTAAATATCCCAGCCAAACAAATCACCACCATTTCACTTTTAAATAAGATTATTGCCATAACTTTCTATTTATAAACCCGCATTAGCTCTATTAGTGCCAAATTAATACCCTCCATCAGAACGTGTTATGTTTGGTCTTATCACTATAAAGTAAATAACAGGTGGTGAAACAATGGACTATCAGCAAATAGGGCAAAGAATAAGAAATGAACGTGAAAAACTCGGCTTAACAGTAGAGAAGCTTTCTGAAATAATAGATTTGACACCGAACTATCTTGGTAAGGTAGAAAGGGGAGAAAAGAAACCAAGCCTTCAAACGCTTGTGAAAATTTCAAGCTGTCTTCGGGCATCCCTAGACCGGCTTGTATACGGGGAGGTACAGGTGGGATTTATTGATACGACAGAGCTTCAGGAATTGATTTCAAAATGTTCAAAACATGAAGTGACTTTTGTTACAGATATGATAAAAACAATGCTTCCTCATATAAACAACTCGCAAAATAAGCGCGCCGATTAAAGCTGAAGTCTTTTATTTAGGATGTTTACATAAATGTAACAATGGGGCTCCAATTGGAATAATAGCAAAAATATTTTTTCTGCAAACACGGTTAATGAGGTCGATAAACATGCGTAGTCTAGTTTTATTCATTTGCAGCCATAGCCTAAAAAGTTTGATTCATAAAAGGTCTCAACAACAAAATATGAGCATTCCAGTATATTTAAAATATTTAGCAATAAAGGATATTGAGAAGACAAATACAATAAATGAGCCTGACACTTAATTCGTCAGGCTTTTTCATATTATTGAATATCTATCCTTTTTCCCTTGCTCTTTGCCGGTTCCACTTTAGGAACTGTTATTGACAATATACCGTCCTTATATTCTGCCTTTGCCTGATCCGACTTGATTTCCACCGGCAATGGTATTGTCCTTGAAAAGCTCCCGTAAAACCGTTCAGTCCTGTAGACATGCTCATCCTTATATTCATTATCCCTTTTAGATTGCCCGGATAATCTTATAGAATTTTCATCAACATATACATTCAGGTCTTCCTTTGTTATACCTGGTATTTCTGCTTTTACTACTACGTCTGTATCGGTCTGGTATACATCAACTCTCGGGGAACTCATTCCGCCAAAAAAACGCATTGGTGAAAAATCAAAAAAGTTACTAATGTCTTTACTGAGATTATCCGCTTCTCTGAATGGATTCCAAGGAATAAGATTCATATTATCACTCCCATAAGTATTATTTATGCTTATGGTTTCCCATTTAAAGAATTTTATTCTTTGTGCCTTTCAGCAAACAGAATACTCAAATCCATTGTTTTCGAGTTCTTCCAAAAAGTCTATGTACCTATTCAGATTAATAAAACTCTTATATTTTTTCCCTTCTTTGCAGTCTATGTAATGTACTCTAAATGAATTTGATTTCTCAATTTTATGCAAAAAATCAATTTCCGACAAAAGGTTATAAAGCTCACGTAAAAAAATAAATTTTTTTTGCAATATTCCTTGAAATATCACATAGCTGCAAATTATCGAAAAAACGACTTCATTCTCTTGGGACTGGTTATATGTACTTTTTATAATATTTAATGCACTATCAAGTCTATAATCATTTTTTTGTGCGATTTCTTCTAACTTCCTTATGAAGTTCTCAAGTTCCATGTCTATCATAATCCTGTAATCACCATCTTTAAATGAGAATATACAAAATTATTTAATTTTTTTACCTAACATTATACATTAAGTGTGACAATTAAAGCAAGAGCCGGTTTTGAAGTTAACCGCAAAGATTCAGTACTGGATATGCAGCATATGAAAAAAAGTGACAGGTACAAGGGTGAGTTATCGGCAATGATGGCAACCTTGCCTTCCAGCAAGAAAGAGGCTGTCCTGTCCGGTCGTTCGGTGCTGGCGATTTGCGGGAAAATCATAAGCGGATTGTCTTCAATAAGCTGCTCAAGCATTCCGCTGGATTCTACCAGATCTATATCGATGGACTTTACCCTTCTTTTTACCTCGTTCAGAAGCTCAGGATTCACAATCCCTTCCATGTATAAGATTGCACAATTGGAGTTATTGGCTTTTCCGACAGGCATTATTTCAGTAACAAGATTCTTGTTTTTTATGATCCTTCTAATCAAAGTAATATTAGTACGCAAATTCTCGCAAAATGCTTCCTGAGCCCCTTTTACAACGTTTTCGGCGGTAGGCTTGTCAACATTTCTTTTCTCGTAACCTCTGCTCTCTATTAAAAGGCTCTCCTCACAGCCGTCGATAAATAAGGCGGTGAGTCCGTTCAATATTTGCCTTATAATCTTATCAAGTTCCTTTTCTTTTGTAGTTTCATGGATTGTCAGCACGCTGTCTATAATATAATCTATAGGACAACCTTCATCATTGCCGTCAAAGTGTCCGGGTGCCATCAACTGCCTTAATATAAAATCGTTAATGGTCACCCTGTCCGCCATTCCGTCGATGAAAACAATAAATGCGGCCGTTTTCCGTGCTATTTTGAATTCCCTAATTATGATATCCTGGTTTTTTGCTGCATTAAACTCTCGCCTTATTTTTTTACGGTTCACCCTCAGATCTTTATCAACCCCAGGCATTTTATACGGCAATGCTGCCGTTTTCTCTTTTCCCTCCTGCTCCCGTCCCTTATTCCATTCGCTGACTTTCAAAGGCGTTTTGATGCCTTTCGATTTTTCCTTGCTACTGTTCTCATTTTCCGTTCCGGTATCGTTCTTCTGCCCTGCTTCCCGATCAGTTCCTTCATTCTCCCCTTCAAGCAGTTCAAACCCAAGCTCCGTATTCTTGGGCTCTTTATACATAAGAAGGTTTTTAAGGGTTTCAAATAATCCCGGCAAACGGATCACCACCTTTCCAGTTTTACTATTATTTTCCCCATTATCGGAAGGTATTATAAGTTAAAATTTAAGAGTATGTACTATATACATAGCCCGGATTATTGTATAAACTTATACTTATTAAAAGAAAAGTTATGAGGTGTTTATGATGGATGATACCATTAATTGGCTGTTAAATAGTGAACCTTGGGTAGAATATAGAACCAGATTGGATTTATTGGAACAATCTGAGCAGGACCAAAGTGTTATGGACGCTAAAGACAGGATAGTTTCACATCTACGAATTAAAGGTATATTTGATGATTTATATAAATGGCAGGAACAAGTTGTAAATAATCATAAAAATGCAGACCTGCCACTACATAAGCTCTCTTTTATAGCAGACATTGGTCTAACTAAAAAAGAACCAGAGGTAAGTAAAACTGTTGATTTAATCATGGAACATCAGGATGCTAATGGAGTTTTTCAAGTAACAATGAATATACCCAAACATTTTGGAGGAACAGGTCAAAACACATGGGGTTGGATGCTATGTGATGCACCGATTATTTTTTATTCGTTAATAAAATTTGGTATACCAAGCACTTCATTAATCAATGGTATTAAATATTTAACATCCTTTATCAGGGCTAATGGCTGGCCTTGCACTGTGTCACCGGAGATGGGTAAATTCAGAGGCCCAGGCAGAAAAGACGACCCGTGTCCTTATGCTACCTTGTTGATGTTAAAACTACTTTCACAAGTTGAGGAATACAAGAATTGTAATGAATGCCGGGTCGGAGCTGAAATTCTGCTAAAATTATGGGAAAACAGCAGGGAAACTCACCCATATTTGTTCTACATGGGGACTGATTTTAGAAAACTTAAAGCTCCAACGATGTGGTATGACATTGTCAGTGTTGCTGATGTATTATCGCAGTTTGAGTGGCTGAGAAGTGACCACCGGTTAAAAGGAATGAAAGAAATTATCAAATCAAAGGCAGGTGACAACGGCTGTTTTATACCTGAATCAGAGTATAATGCTTGTAAAGGCTGGGATTTTGGCCAAAAGAAAAGTCCTTCTCAATGGTTGACATTCTTAATATTAAGGATATTCAAAAGAATAGAAACCGACCTATAAATCTTACACATTTTTTAGCCAATAATTCTTCCGCTCCGGACTGTCCGGAAATTATCATCGCGTTTAGAATGTCCCTTAGATATTCCATTCTGTTATTTCTCACATATTTCTCACATATTTCTCACAAGGATCACTTTTTCAGAGACTGGCTTACTGAATAAATACCCCGAGGTTATGTTCTTTACGAGGTACATAGAAATATTGTAAACAGCAACAAATCGGTATTGAAAGGCCACATCCAAAATCTTGGAAAGTGGTCTTTTTTGCAACTAAGAATTGTCTTTTCCAATGGGTGCTTTTATGTTCAGACAATTATGATAATGTCTGCTTCTACTGGAACACTGTCCCAAGGCAAGTATCTCTTGCAAAAACTACCTTTTTTATGCTTTATGAATTCAAAGCATATTGAGGTCATTGAGAAGGTTAAGAGGGTGTGAGGTTGACTAATAAATGCAGATAATGTGATTTTATAAAAAATATAGTATGCTCCGACTCTTAACACTTCACATTTACTTGCAGACTATTTTCGACTATAATAATAAATAAATGTAAAAAATGTGCAAAAATAGACAACAACTGTAACGGCAATTGCAGCAAGAGCATAATCTGCAATTTCTGCTGGAGGATAGAGGATAAAGAGAATGCCATGAGGTGTTAGGAATGAAACTGATAAATATCGGCAACCGTTTTTTTAATAATTACATTATACAAACTGAAATAGGGCTAATTGTAATTGACACTGGATATGAGGGCGGTTTTGATAAATTTGTTTGTAAATTCAAGGCGGCAGGCCTTTCGTTCACTGATGTCAAATTTATATTTCTAACTCACGCACACGATGACCACGCAGGTTTTTTAAACGAGCTTGCCCAAAATACCGACGCACCAATAATTTTACATAAAGATGGTGTAAAACGATTAAAAGCCGGACAAAACTCATTTGATGGCGAATTTCCCACTAAAACAGCGTTCATTTTTGGTAAAATTATGGCGTTGGCTGGTAAGGGCGAACACCGATTTCCTCCAGTTGACTTATATGAAAAATATTTGATTTTTGAAAACAATGAGCAATACTTGAAACGAAGTGGCATTGATGCGCAAATCATTCGACTTCCGGGTCATACAAGCGACAGCATGGGTCTGCTTCTGAGCGACGGAAAACTGCTTTGCGGCGATGCTGCCATGTACGGCTTTCCAAGTACCGGACGACAAACAATTTGGATTGAGGACAAAAGTGAATTTTTCAAATCGTGGGATACCATGATAAAATTAAAGCCGGTTAAAATATATCCATCCCATGGGAGGCCTTTTGCTGCCAGCGATTTGGAAAAGTATATAAAATCTTCAAGATAACAAAATCACCCAAATGGGTGATTTTTTAATAAAAAAAGTTATCGTACAATGAGTATATGTATATGCTCAGAAAGAGGTATAGAAAATGGACACTAAAAAGATAATACAGCTCAACGCTTTTATTAACAGTGCATATGAATGTGCAAGCTTTTTGGATTTTTTACGGCTTGCGATTACAGGTCTTCATAAATTTGTGATGTATGACAGCGGAATGTTTTATTGTGCAATCAGTCACGATTGCAGCTATTTTAAGCCATACGGCACCGGCGACATAGATAAATATTACACAAAGGAAGAATTTTCAGAGCGTGAAAGCTATCTTGAATATGCAAAAGGAGGGCATGCCGGTAACGAAGCATATGTTTACAAACCGATTGATTATTTATCAGGCGTCATTAAAGTCGCTCAAGAGCCGCGAAGAAGCTTTCTATCGGAACAGGACAAATATCATATCGCCTGTATCCGCATAGTTTATAAAGGACAGTTTTTAGGTGAGATATATTTGCATAGAGAAAAGACGAAGCCGGATTTTTCCGATAGCGACTTGTTAATATTAAGCTTGATACAACCTCATATTTCCACCATTTTTAATATAATACATACGCAAATTGCGAACAAAGCGGTTGAGCAGGGCAACCTTAACATCAATATGGGAATGTGTGCATTTGATGGTGATTTAACAATTATTTCAGCTAACGTAGCCGGACTTGAAATGCTAAAATCTATAACAATATTCGGGTCAAGCGTTTTGCACCACATTAAAGAGCTTTGCATTGATATGTCAGACCAGAAAAGCAAAAAACTTGACAAAACAACCGAGATTATTAAAACAAAAAATTCAGACATAAAACTTGATATATTCACCTATCCAACCAGAATCGGTGAAAATATCCGCCACATAGCAATTTTGCAATATACAAGTGAGAGCCAAATTATATCTGATTACAGGTTCAAATTTACCAAACGGGAGGCAGATATTATAGACGGTCTTATTCAAGGCAAGAATAACACTCAGATTGCAGCCGGTCTTGCACTATCGGAAAACACAATAAAAACACATATTAAAAGCATTTATAACAAAACAGGTGCAAATAACCGCACCGAGTTAACGTATATATTGATGTTGAATAAATAAAGGAGGGGTCCTAAGTGAAACAGCGAATTCTATCTGAAATCAGCAGTAAACTATCGGTATTGGGAATACAGGTACAGAACGGAAATGGCGCTGATATTACCATTAACACTGAATTTCTTGATGCGGGCTGGAATACGGGAAGTAAAAAAATCAGCTATGAGGCATCGGTCTTTGCAAACGAGCAGGAAAATGTAATTTATATGTATGAAAAAACAACAGAGGTAGGACACGGACTATCGTTTGGCGGTGGCAGCGGCTCGTCATTTCAAAGTGGAATAACGCTATTTCGCAAGGTGAAAAGCGTCCAGTATGGTCTTGACGGCAAGGCCTATGAATACACTCTTGACTTAGGAGCTATACCAAAGGCGGTCAAGGAAACTGCCAAGCAGTATGGGTGGAAGTTTAAGATTGTACTTAATAAAAATAAGGCAATGTATCCGGCAGGATATGTGCCGTCATTTGTACCGCCTGCTAAACAAGCACAACCAGTTGAACAAGCCACACAAACCAATGGCGGTTTTTGCTCTAATTGCGGCATGCAGCTTATGGAAAGTGCTAAATTCTGTGACAAATGCGGAAAACCGGTTGGTGCTGCGACCTGGCAAACAGCTGCCGCACCTCATGTACCGCCTGAACAGCCTCAACCGACCGCAGCGCCTGTACAGCCGCAGTATGGAGACCCACGGGGGGTGTTTTACGCCGCCGCGCCGAAAAAAAGCGGCGGCAAAGGCGGTACTTTTGGGCTCATAGGGTTTATACTCCTGGGAATTTTACTTATCGTAATGCTGTTAGCAGCGGAGGGTACTCTAGTCGGATGGGTTGTTTCTCTCGTTCTTTTCGCAGTAGCTTTCTTCATCCAGCGTAAACTGAAGAAAAAAGGTTGCCTGCTTCACCTTATCCTGTGGATAATAACTGGTTTCCTGTTGCTTGTAGTTTTAACAATGTTTACGACGGGCGAATTCAGCTTCACCACCGCAGGCTTGAAAAACGCGCATATGACCACTGCGATGGATGCAAATGGAAAGCCTGTCGATAGAGTGCGCTCGTATTCGCCGAATGCGCCGGAACTCGTCGCCGTGGCCGAACTGCGCAACGCTCCGACGCATACAAAGGTCAAGTTTACCTGGAGCTATGTTACAAACGATATGCCCATTGGCGAGTACGTTATGGATAGCGGCGATAATGACGCCAATGTTTATGTATTCAGCAACCTCACCAACGACAAGCCGTGGCCTGAGGGAAAATACAGGGTGGAAATGTATGTTGCGGATAATCAAGAGCCCGACGCGACGGTTGAATTCACTGTTGTGTCGGATACAACCAATACAACAGCAAATCCCCAAAATACACAAACGACAACGAAAGTTGATGGTTCGGGTAACCCTGTTCCAGTTGCAGTAAATAGTGGTCCTGCAATTAATCCTAATGTTGATGAGATAAATATTACAGATTATTTTCAGAAAATATTAGACCACGTGAAAAAGGAATGGAAAAGTGATGCCCAGATTATTTCGATAAGGATGGATAAATCCTTCGAGAAAAACTTTAATTCTCTACGAGATTTAAAAGTTGATTCAAACTGGAGAGTTATCTTTTATTCACTGTCAACAATGAATGAAGCGGTGGTTGATCTGGACAATTCTAAAAAGAATTCGCAGGGAGTTCCTGTAATAAAGTATCAAACCGAACAGGCAGGGGCTCTAACGATGGAAGAAATTAAAAATAAGGGTTTAAAAATATATGAATATAATAGACCGGAGACGGCTAAGATCCACCAGCAGGTTCCCGAAAACTGCTTGACGGGAAGCAATATAAAAATGAGCGAAATCCTCGAAGTCTTGAATGAGAGATTCAAAAATGAACGGTATGCAGAAAAAGGATATTATCTAACAATGAATGGCATAAAAGGGCCAAAGCTCGATATTTATTGGGAAAAAGGAAGCACGAAAAATAGATTTGTTATTGAACTGGACACTAAAAAGTCTTATGACCAACAATAAAAATGTTAGATATCGCGGATATTTAGGTTAGATCAAAATATGAAGGTGGAAAACAAAATGAGAAAATTAATAGTATTACTAACAGTTTTAATAGCGATACCAATACTTTTATCTGCTTGTTCCGACAAATCGGCAGGAACGAATTCACAAGGCAACAATACAAATTCACAAATCTCGCAACCAGCAAGTAAGTCGGGGGACGCCACAAAATATGCTACCGAAATGTGGGACAGCACCAAAATGAACGGACTTGATGCGCCAAAAGCAGATTTTACAGGCGAAGTTCAAGACACAGGCGTGGTAAAATATTTATTTATGAACATCAAAAAGGAAAATGCTGAAAAATATGTCCAGTATTTGAAAGACAGCGGATACATTACGTCACCACTTGAGATGAGTTCAACGAAATATCGTGCTGTTAAAGATGGATATGAAGTGATTTTCAGCTGTTCCGATTTCAACTCTGAAGGTATTGGAAGTGGTGAGATTCAAATGGTAAAGAAATAGCGATGTTCTCTTACGGGAGGGAGTAATATGTTACCTTATATAAGCATTGCTTTAATGATTGCAGGTATTTTAGCAACCTTTTTCACATCAAAAAAACCACGAAGAGTTGCTATATGGTCAATTGTTACTGTAATAATTTTGCAAAGCCTGTCATTTTTGTTCTTTTCCGGAACAGTGCAGAAAAACGTTGCTTTATTGTGGGTGGGGGCAGGTCTTGCTATCGGTGTAATTTTTGGATTTTTTATCAAACTGGAGCGAAAGGAGAGAAACATTTTTTACAGACAAAACATCATCTTTGCACTTTCATATATGGTTTTGCTGCTTGTAAATCAATTCATTGCGTTGCTTTTCAAATCTTACATACCTATAATGCTGTTTATTGCGGCGTTGGCTGTTGGAATGCAGGTTGGGCTTAATTTAGTTATAGTTCTGAAGGCGAAAAAACTAAGAAAAGCATATGTTTTTACAATTTTGCTGTGCTCCAGTTTTTTGCTTTCTGCCTTTGCGCCCCCGGCAAAGGCTGCAGATATTAAAATCAGCAAGCTTGAGGGTGATTGGGAAATGGTTTATACGGTCGATGTAAACAATGTTTCCGAAAGCCAGAAAAATAAATTGATGGAGACGCTTGCTGATAAATGGTCCATCAAACAGGTTAACAGCCCGAGCGGCAAGCGTCTCATACTAAATAGTATAGATATTACTTCTGATGTCAACCCGGCCAACGGGAATATAGAGTTTGAATATGATCATCTGGGTTATAAGTATAAATTTATTGCCGGTATCGGTGAAGATGGAAATGCCATGGCAGGATATTTTTATATAAACAAAAATAATGATGCGAATTCAACATCTGTAGGAGGCAGACTTTTTGCTCGAAATACCGCTAAACCGCAAAAACAAAGTAATGATGGCGAACCATCGGGAAACAGCTTGGACGGCTTGTGGAAATCGGAATTGATTGTAACAAAATGGGGAGTATCCAAGCAAACTTTGCCACAGTTCGCGAATGGAAGTCTAAGTGAATCTTTTGAAATTAAAAACGGTAAGCTTGTACAGTCTGGCAGTTTTCAAAACGGCAAAATGACCGTAGAAGGAAACAGGATTGTATTAGAAAATTATCAGTATAATGCATCCTCCACTGTACGGCTGACTTATTCAGGTCAAATTAGTAACGATATGAAACATATTGACGGGAATTTTTCATGGCAAATAAAAGCAAATGAACAAGCACAATATGATATATGGCTGGAGGCAAAATGGATTGCTGTAAAAGTGCAAGCTTTAGGTAATCATGGCACTGGAGAAGAAAATCAGGCTGAAAGTAATCCTAATAAAGAAAATCCATTCATTCCTCAACCGGTTTCTAGTGAAGACGCCAATACCGCAGCTACTGTAAGTGGCTTCTTGGCAGGACTTTCTGCTCTGATAAGCGCAATCTCATTGATTGCCGGAGGAACGGTTAATCCGGCAGGCGTGCCTTTACCCAACGTGCATTATCCCGCAGGCAATCAAAGTCCGGCAAGCTCCAGCAGCCCCGACGGCGGCGGCGCCCCCCTATCCCCGCGGCCCGATGCTCCGGCGGAACCGCCCTTTGGCATGCGCAGGGAGGACGGGAAAATATATACCAAAAACCATGGCTGGCAAAATGAAAACTATCCGGAAATGAACATAAATTCAATCAAAAACATCATCAGTTCATTGGAAACCGATATGCAAAGGCATATACAAAATGGTGACAAATTAAGGACGGAAATTGCCAGAGATGAATTGAAACGCAATCTGAGGGAGTTGAAATCCTGGCAGGAGGATAATGCTGCGGTAAAACGGGCACAAACCTTTGAAAGTGAAGACAGTTTTCAAAATAGTGCTAAGCGATGGGTGAACCATGCAGGTGAATTGGAAACCGCTGCAAATGTTGCCGGTGGTATCAGTTTTGCCTCGGATATTGCCCTTGCCGTAGGAACATCAGGTGTATCAACAGCCCTGACATCCGCCAAGGCTACACTAAGCTCTTTATCCATGGCAAAGGAGATAGCCGGTGCAGCAGCAGACGGGTATGTAAATAATAAAAATCTGTCTGTTGTCATAACTGAATTTGGAATAAACAAAGGCATTTCATTCGGCGTCGGCAAGATATTTGATGCCGGTAAAGCTAAATATGATGTGGAAAATGCTAAAAATGCGCTTAAGGCATTAGTTGGCACTGCTGAAAGCTCTGCCGGAAATGTCGCACAAAATGCCGCGCAAGAGTCCGGCTTTACAGGGAAAATTGCAGGTGCGGTCGATGCGGCTGATAATCATTTCAAGGGAGTTGCACAGGGCTTAAACGACATTGTAAAAGGAGGCGGCGGGCAATGACTTCAAATAAAATCGCATTTTCAGACTTGGAAATATTGTACTACGGAAACCATCGGGGGTTTCCACTGAACTCCGGCCTTACCCTGTTGCAAAACGGGTCTGCACCGGACTGGCAGGATGGGCTGCTTACCGCAACTGCGAAAAACCCTGGCTTAAAGCTGGTTGCAGACTATGTCGCGGCAAGCTTTATGAGTCCTAAAAGTGCCCTAAAGGTTTTTGCCTGCATTGAAGATCATTTCCTGCGCTTCCGTCTCGCCCAACCCCTCACAAACACCGACAATTCTGAATATGCGCTTGTGTATGAAGCAGGTGACAACGGGGGCTATATAACCTATGAAAACAGGGAAACAATATGTGAAATGCTGCGGGAGTTCTCAGGAATAAGCAATAGCAGGGAAATGAGTCCAATTGGAATGGAAATTCCCCCGATATATCTTCTTATAATTTTGGCGGCTTGCGATGTCATATTGCAAAATAAATATGAGGGAGGATGGTTTACCGCCGCATCGGTTTTCAACGCCTATGACAATTCAGGAGAAAGTGGTTTTAGCAGGTTAATTTTCCCGCTAGCCTATGTCGCGGATGATGTTATTTACAGATCCATATCTTACGAAGACATCCAAAAAGCATTAAGTGAAATGGTAAAGGAAGAGATACTTGACGTTGATGAAATTGATGGTACGCCGCTATATGCATTTACATTAGAGTATAGGTATTTGCCGAAGCTCTTTGAAGGAGTTAAAAACAGTCTTGCAGTTTACAGGCACGATGAACTCGGTAATATATCTCTCTTATATGTTATATCAAATCAAACTGAAACCTTGGGCTTTACCATCAAAAAAGACATTGGAAAAATTGAAAGGCTTAACGCTATAAGGTTTAACGAACTGTGTGAGACTGTTTTGGCAGATGAAGGTGCAAATCTGATTATACAGACGCAGATGTCTAGGAAATTTTGCATAAACTGCGGTTCTCCATTAAATGCAGAGTCAAGGTTTTGCAGCAATTGTGGTAAACCGGTGTTATGAACAGTCGTTTGAGATAAGCTCTTTTTCGTCGATTAAAAATGATGTAATTTCATCAGGTAGAAGAATCCATAAGCATCCTAATACAAAGTATATACCGGCTATTCTTATTGAAACCCGGAAAGGATTGAGTTTTCCTTTTGTCATTATACCTTTTTCCACCGTATAATGACCCAATATTAGTATAAAATACTTTTTGAATTTACCAAAAAATGTAATATTCTAATAAAAAAAAGTAACCTTCTGTCGATCAGAAATACGGCAATAATGGATGAAGATGTTTTATTACATTATTACTTTATAAAGCGGTTTATTTTGAGGTAAAGGAAGTCTTTGGAAAATTCTACCGGACAAAACAGACTTCCTTTACCCTATATAAATGGCAAAAGGGGATGTACACGGACAAGTGTCCTTGAGAAAAGATTTAGGCTCCTATCCCTAACCCCTTAGCCTGTTTTTAATAATCCATATCTCCTGCCGGCATAGGCGGTGTCTGTTTTTTCTCCGGTTTTTCAGCTACAGCACTTTCGGTAGTGAGTATCATTGCCGCTATGGAAGCCGCATTCTGGAGGGCAGACCGTGTCACCTTTACAGGGTCGATGATCCCTGCCGTAAACATATCCACATACTCTTCCTTTGCAGCGTCATATCCAATCCCTTTCTCGCTTTTCTTTACCTTTTCTACAATGACCGACCCATCGACCCCTGCATTGACAGCTATTTGGCGGAGTGGCTCCTCCAATGCCCTTAAGATGATTGCAGCCCCCGTTTTTTCATCCCCGTGAAGGTCATCAACAAGCCCGGTCACTTCCGGGATAGTATTAATATACGCTGTGCCGCCGCCGGGGACAATTCCTTCTTCCACCGCCGCCCTGGTCGCATTGAGAGCGTCTTCAACCCTGTATTTCTTTTCCTTCATTTCAGTTTCGGTTGCAGCCCCTACACGGATCACTGCCACACCTCCAGCAAGTTTTGCCAGCCTTTCATTGAGCTTTTCCTTGTCATAGCTTGAGGTAGTAAGCTCTATTTGCTTTTTGATGGATTCAATCCGGTCTTTTATCTCTTTCTGATTTCCTGCACCGCTGACAATGATGGTATTTTCCTTCTGAACTTTCGCTGACTTGGCTTTTCCAAACCACTCGAGCTTAATATCCTTAAGGTCCATGCCCACTTCCTCGGATACAACCTGTCCGCCCGTCAGAATTGCAATATCCCGAAGCATATCCTTGCGTCTGTCGCCAAAGCCCGGAGCTTTTACAGCTACGCAGGTAAAGGTACCTCTTAATTTATTTACCACCAGGGTTGCTAAAGCGTCCCCTTCTACATCCTCTGCAATCAAAAGCAGCTTCCCGCCGTTCTTTACCACCAGTTCAAGGGCAGGCAGCAAGTCCTGGACATTATTGATTTTCTTGTCGGTTATGAGGATATACGGGTCTTCCAACACCGCTTCCATCTTCTCGTTGTCTGTAACCATGTATGGGGATATGTAACCCCTGTCAAACTGCATTCCCTCAACAATCTCTATGATGGTATCGGAGGCTTTATTTTCTTCAATGGTAATGACGCCCTCTGCCGTAACCTTCTCCATGGCATCGGCAATAAGGTTGCCGATTTGTTCGTCACCGGAGGAGATGGTGGCTACAAAAGCCATATCATGCTTGCCTTTGATTTTCTGGCTGTTTCCCTTTATGACTTCAACAACCTTATTTGTGGCCTTTTCTATTCCTCTTTTAAGGATGATGGGATTTGCCCCTGCAGCCACATTTTTCATCCCTTCCCTGACAATTGCCTGGGCCAGCAGCGTTGCTGTAGTTGTGCCATCTCCTGCGGCATCATTGGTTTTGCTGGCTACTTCCTTTACAAGCTGGGCACCCATGTTTTCATAGGGGTCCTCAAGCTCAATTTCCTTTGCTATAGTTACACCGTCATTGGTGATGGCAGGAGAACCAAATTTTTTCTCCAATACCACATTTCTGCCTTTCGGGCCAAGTGTGACCTTAACCGCATCCGCCAACTTGTTTACACCGATTTCTATCGATTTTCTTGCCTTACTATCAAACGAAATGATTTTTGCTGCCATACCTGTTCACCTTCCTTTACTCTATGATAGCTAAAATATCTTCCTGTTTTACTATCAGGTATTTCTGGTCATCCAGCTTGATTTCAGTTCCGGCAAATCTGCTGTAGAGAACCTTGTCACCTTTTTTTACCTGCATTTTGGTTTCCTTGCCGTCCCTGATTTCTCCGGGACCGGCTTCAGCCACTTCTGCCATATATGGCTTTTCCTTTGCATTTGAGGGCAGAACAATGCCGCTCTTCGTGGTCTCCTGTGTTTCTACTTCCTTGAGCAGAACCCTTGCCCCTAATGGTTTAATTTGCATAATTGCTCAGCTCCTTTACTTTAGATTTTTTTATATTTAGCTGCCTTATCGGACAGCCTGGTAGCAAGTATAGTCTAAAAATATAAATATGATATACTTCCGCTCTGGTGTTTGAAAATGTTATGTAAGTCATATACCTTATTAGCACTCATACTAACAGAGTGCTAATAATTACTATTGTAATATGCCGCCTTTCAAAGTCAATTTACGAGGAAAACAGTTTATAACGATAATTCGCCGTATGGCTCAAATATGTAAAAAAATGATTTATTATTTTAAAAATTCGTCTTATATCACCTTAATATAAAGTACACAATCCGTCTCCCGGGGTAAGGGCAGAAAAGCCTGTTAACAATAATTCAATTAATATAATACAAGCCATACTGTTTACATAAATGCAACATTGGTAATCCTGTAGAATAAAATAGTTATAAGTAAGGAAATACCTGATATATAGTTTCACTTATAAAGAGGCTGGTATGAAGTGTTCAGATTTAAAAAAATCATCATATTCCTTTGTAGTGGCAAGTTTAAATATATGCTCGGTGAAAGAGCAAACCATATGGGACTGACCATTCCGGAGTATTTAAAATTCCTTGCCATAAAGGATATGGAGGAAGCAGAAGCCTATCAGAATAGTAAAAAATGACAATTACATTATTCTCTATTTTGGAAAAAAACAACTCAAGGACACCCAAGGAATAACTTTAGCCATAATTTTGCTCCACAACACTTTGCAAACATTTTTCAAACATCAATGTAAAAATAATTGTCCCTGTCTATTTATAAGATATAGCCTTTTTAGGACAGGCGTCCGAACAGGCTGAGCATACCAGGCAAAATCCCGGCTTTATTTCCGGAAATACTGCATTACCCTTCATTTCGACGGCCTCAGCGGGACATGCTTTTTTACAAATTTCGCATTTTATGCATTTATCCGCATCTACTTTATATGACTTCCTCGCAAAAAAACCGGTAATATGAAGCAATACTCCATACGGGCACAGATAGCGATGCCATAAAGACGGAACAAATAGCAGGTTTAGCATGATTCCAATAATAAATAGAACAGGCAGCACCGGGAGCCGCTTTCCTGTAACGAATACTGTAACAAATGCTATAAGGAACAGTGTTAGCATTATATATCGGATAAACGGCTTTTTTATCCACGAAGGCACCGGTTTGCGCTTAATTCCCAAATGTTTATAAAGCCTGTCAATCCACTCAATGCCTGTATTAATCGGGCAAATCCAGCCACAGTAAACGCGCCCTAACAGAAGCGCAGCAAATAAGCTGCCCATAAAAACAAGCATCCATACTTGAATTTTACCTGCAATCACCAGTACTGCAAACAAACAGAAAAAGGTGGCCTGCAAAAAGAATTTAAAATATCTGCCCAAAGTTATCCCCCCAAGTTGAAACTTCTGTATCAGTATAATATAATAATCCCATGATTTCTGTAACATTTGTTACACTTTTAATAATTTTTGAGGTTAAGGTCATGAATAATATCTCTGCTATTTTGAAAACAAACACTTTATTTAAAGATATGGATTCCAAATACATAACAGAATTGCTTTCCTGCATCCATTACCAGGTTCAATCCCTTAAAAAGGGATTTCTCATCGCGTCTGAAGGTGATAGGTGTTCCTTTCTGGGCTTTGTACTTAAAGGACGGATTGATGTCCATAAACCTAATGCATCAGGCAGTACAGTCCTCGTTAATTCGTTGAAGCCAGGAGATTCTTTTGGTGATGCGTTAGTATTTTCCGATACCCGTGAATATCCCTCCGCAATCATCGCTGCAAAGGACAGCAGTGTTTTATTGATTTCATCTGCCGATATTTTAGGGCTCTGTGAAAAAGACTCAATCTTCCTGAAAAATTTAATAAGGAGCCTGTCAAATCGGATTCTCCATCTGAACAGAAAAGTCAAAATGCTTTCTCACCGTACAATACGCCAAAAGCTTTCGAGTTATCTCCTGGAGGAAAGCAGAAAGCAAAAAAGCCTTGCATTAAAATGCAGGCATACAAGGTTTGAAATTGCTGATCTCATAGGAACCACCCGTCCTTCAGTTTCAAGAGAATTATCTAAAATGGAAAAACTGGGGATAATCCGGACAAAGCAAAGGGATATCAGCATTTTGAGCAGCTCTATGTTGGAGGATATGGTAAAATAAAGCAATATAAATAAACTTATACCCTGCATCCATTCCTGGAATACAGATAATTGTATAAGATTCCGTGACGGAGCTCATCGGTTATTATTCCAGTAAGAATATTGATTTGTACCCTATCCTGCAGTGCATAAAGTATCCTTCTATATTTTTTCACTGCATTTTGTTCCCCACGGACCGCCCTTTTTATGCCTTCGCAGTAGGACTCCGGTTTCTCAAAAGTAACGTCCTGGGGTGGTGGCGGCATCTGTCCGGTCAGCTGAGAATAAACCTGTCTGAAAAGGTTGAAGTGGCTGATTTCATCATCACGTATCCCTTTGATTATTTCTTTGTCCTCTTCAGATGCTGCGTTTTCAATGAGGTATTGATAAAACATCCTGTCTTCCGTCTCCCCGGCCACAGCTTCCCGAATCAGCTTTAAGGCTTCAGGAACATTCCGGGGATAAGTATATTGGTCCAACCCAGCCATGTTATCTGGGATCTGAGGCGTTTGATACTGTCCTGGCAGCAGGCCGGGCATAGTTTGTGGCAGCATGTATTGATTTTGCATCATCATGCATGGTGGTGTATATGGCATATAAGACACATTGTTGTAACTCTGCATAGAGATTCCTCCAGATATATAGATATACATAATATAAACTATGCTATTCCTGCTGTTTTAGTTACTCGGAATTTCTATCAGAGGGATACGTTATTTGCCCGGGCACCATATTTCCCCTGTAAAGATAATCTTGCCACAAGAATCTTTAAATGCCGGATGAAGCATTTATCTTTCTCCACCATTTTCAGACCTGCCCTGAATTTATCATCATTTGGGAAACAGTAGACAACCTCACACTTGATTTCGTATGCAATATTATCCAATGTAAGCTTGAAAGCAAGAATCATGCCAACGTTAATTTCACATTCACTTATTATGCCAATACCGCCAATTGATATATCAATAACCGTGAATACCATAGGTTTTGTTAATACAGCCGGTTTCGACCCTATAGCTTCCAATATGGCATTACACTCTATCTCTTGCATATATATGACCCTGACATACAGTCTTCTATCAGCTAATAGGTTTTCATCCATCTTGCTTAGGACTGTATGATCATTGCCCCATACGTTTTCATATAATGGCTCTTGATTAGTGCTTGGTATTGGTCTCAGGGTATTGGCAGTGATGCCCTTTACGTCAGTCTCTGTCTTACCTTTTTCTTTGTTATGAACAATAACAATTTTATTCTCTGCCATAGTTTGCTCCTCAACCTTCTTCGCACCATCCGGTCTACCTGAATATTTTATTCGCCGCCCTGTAAATAGATCTGATCATTTGTTCTTCCTGCTCGTCCTTTGGTTTGCAGGAGCTCTGCCATTCATCAATCAATACGGCTGCCATTTCATTTCCTTGTTTAGCTTTTTCAAAGATGTATTTAAATGTTTCTTTTTCCGGAACCGCTATTCTTTTATTGCTATGAGTATTTTTATTTTTGTCTGAACAAACTGATTGAGTACTATTTATTGACGCAATCATGTTCCTATTGAACCTTGCTATCATAATTCCTCCGTTAACATCAGTTATAGATTTATATATAAAAAAGCAGGCATTGTATAAGTTGCCTGCTTTCGGTTTAAGTCCACAATGAACAAGGTTAATCCGGATCAAAAAATGCTCAATGCAGATTGATCCCAAACCTCTTGACTCAGCTTCTATCCTCTGGCAACCCAACCATCCTAGCAATATTTTGCCTTAGACTTGCGGCTTTGCGCCCCCGGCTTTCGACGGGTTTGCCCTTTTCAGTCAACATACTGTATTGCACTACCATTCCTATAGTACTGTAGTAGTCATATTTTCCTATACAATTTTATCATTCAATGCTTCTATTGTAATATACACTTTTTTTCCCCGTAAATGATCCCGAATTGAAATGAAACAAAAAGCCTATAAATAATAGGGCGAAAGTCCTATTATTATTCAAGGGGTATAGCAATTTAAATGTGCTTAGATAAAGAAAACATCAACTCAACTTCCGATTTGCGGAGGATAAAAAAATAAGGCCCCTTCAATTTATTTAGCCTCATTTGACTTTGCTTGAAATTCTAGAATTTGACTCTTTAAGTTCTTTGATGCTTTCCTCCAGGACTTTGAAATTTTCGTCGATTTGTTTCCTTATTTCTTCAATGTTATAGCTCTCCAAATCACTATAATCATATGCGATAGGTAATTGATGCAGCTTTAACACCACCTTCCCTATCAAGAGTAATAGATTACTGTTATAAATAGATGAAAAATTCGTAAAAATTACGTAAATTACGTCTATGATATATTAAGTATAAGCTCCTTTTCTACGGACCTATTTTAATGCAGGCAACGTTTTTTCTTTCTTAAGGCAGCTATTCAACTGCCTTTTTGTAATATATATCCTTCCGCCGATATTAACAGTTCTGCTTTTATATATAAGATTCGCAAGGTATGCTAACCCTCCTGCATTTAGGGAATTTCTTGCATCATTAATATTGATAAGCTCTTCATGATTTGTTTCCATACAACTCACCTTCGTATTACAAAGATTCAGCTTTACGCCTTATATTTTTTCCATTATTTCTGTTAATTATTAATTACACACATTCTATTTTGCAGATTTCTGATCACAACTTTGGTTTCACTTCTTAACCGCTACGATTCCGTAAAAAGACTCCGCAAACTCAAGAGCAGCATTCAGTTCAAAGCCAAACGAACTCAGTATCGAAACCACATCATCTTTAGCAAGCCGATGGTCCATTGGAGGTCCAAATTCAGTTTGCTTCTTTTCCCATTCAAGTATAGCAATTTTGCCCGATGGTTTTAATATCCGCCTGGCTTCTTCAAGAAAACGGGACTTCTCCTCAATCTCATGAAGCACATTCGCTATGATTACAAAGCTTACAGCTTCATCATGCAGCTTTAAGTCATACTCCTTTGTCTGAAGGGCAACAACATTTAACACCCCGGCAAGACTGGCTCTTCTCTCCACCTCACCCAGCATTTCTTCTGAAATATCCAGTGCATATACTTTATTTGTCGCTTTTATAAGCTCTGCTGCCGGAATTGTAAAGTATCCAATTCTGCAGCCTACATCAGCAACTATATCCTCATAAGTAATTCCAAGTGATTCTAATGTGGGGAATGGAGGCAGGTTATGCCTTCTCCATTCATTATCCAGTTTGTTTTTATTTGATGTTTCGAATTTGTGCATCATTTTGTCCTCCCTTACCGCAATCCCTTAAATATCTTATTTCTGAGACTTTTTAAGTTTTTTATGTGCTATGTATAATTAATTCGTTATCCAAAAACATATCATCTCTTGTTAAAAGAAAAATACCATTTCGCTCACTTTAATACTTTTAACCTTGCTTCTTTCTCCCTGACTTTTTCCATATCCACCAAATCTGCCAATCCTTTATTTACAGCCTCAGCAATCAAAGTTGCCATATTGTAAACCAGGCTCAACCTGGTGTTTTGGAGTACCATTTGATTTAAATCTTCCATTTTATCAATGGAAGAATTTACGATCCCACATATTGATATATCTCCAATCTCTCTCATTTTTTTACCAACTCCGCTCCCCGGGTAAAGACATCCTTCATACATATGAATTTTACCGATACTTTCTTCTCTCCCTATAGCAGCATCAACAGCAATAATAAGGTTTTTTTCCTCTTGCACGGTACGAAGGAAAAAATCCATGTTTTTGACATGAACTGGATACTCCAGGCATCCCAATACCCTGGCCATCCTTTTTATTTTCCTTCTTCTTCTCAAAATGTCCCCACCAGTGGACCAAGACTGTCCCCTGTGGATCGATCCGTACCAATACATATGACCACAATATCCTCAAACTTCTTGGGGCAGCACAGGATGAGGTTTTTTAGGTTTTCGGTTAGGATGCCGCATGCATCTTTCTCGTCTACTTTTACTTTTATTGAATTGGTCATTCCAAGAGCTGCTTCCGCAGCAGTTGTTACGTTTTCGTTATCTATTTTCATATAGCACCTGGATTACTCTCTATTGTCTTCTTCCTTTAAAACCACTTTTTAATTTATGGGGTTTTTCTGCCTTCTCTGGTATAGCCCATGAATTACCGAACTTAACCGCTCTATCTACGCGACCCTGTTTGCAGAGAATCTGAACATATCTTTCGGTAACTCCCCATTTCCCAGCAATTTGTGATACTGTAATAAATCTGTTCATCTTAACCCTCCAAGGAAGAATTATACATCTGACATTGTATTCGTTTAAACGAAGTCTGTCAAGATTTAGCTCTTTCACTTGGCTTCACCTGGCCTTGGAAACAATATGATATCCACTATTAAGGCATGTCTTGACCATGATGTGCAGGGTTTGGTATACTTTTATCAATTAAAAGCTCCGATTCTTACTCTTATAGGAACTCTTAATAACGTTTAATAATTTTGTGTAATACCCTTAGATCTTAATAACGAGATCTATCAGGATACTACCAGTGGATCGGCATCCGGTATAAAAACGGGAGAATAGAAAAACAAAGGAAGACACAATTTATGAGTATTTCAAATGAACAACTCAGCTCAAAATTGAATTCTTTAATAGAAGTATTGGCAAATGGGGATAAGAAAATAAATATCGATAACTTCCAAAATGAACTTTGGGCAAGGATGTTTATACAGTATAAAAGAGGCCGGTTATCTCAACTAGCTCCTATCTGGAAACTGATTAAAGAAACAATAGCAGAAGCCCTATCCACTCAAGAGCTAAATTCAGTCGATTACATACTCGATATAGCCAGCTGCTTAAAGGAATCCTTAAAGGATTCAAACAATGCTCCCATGCAGCAGGTTATAAAAATAATAGGGTTGAAACGTACAAAGGCTTTTATTTCAGAGATGACACTGGTAATGCTATATGAATATATGAGCACGAAATATCCGGATAAGTTCATTAAAGTGGTATAAGATACATTTATTGGACATAATCAATGCCCTTTCCCATTACAAATTGATAGATTGGCTGCAAAAGCCCGTCTTTATTGTATCACGTTACCATTACTGAATTTTTACTCTCCTTCGCCTTATATAAGGCTTTGTCGGCAGTCGCTATAAATTTACTTATATCCATTTCATCTTTTATTGTTGATATTCCAGCACACACGGTGACTTTATAACCTAAATTTAAGTTTTCTATAGCTTTTCTTATACGTTCTGAAAGCTTGTATGCCCCGTCAGTATCCGTTTCAGGCAGTACGATAGCAAATTCCTCACCACCCCAACGGCATATAATATCAACAGCTCTTACATAACTTTTAAATATTCGTGATAACTCGATTAAGACCTTGTCACCTTCCAAATGCCCCCAGGTATCATTAACAGTCTTAAAATCATCTACATCAATAATTATAAGAGATAGAGCTGTTTTATACCGTTTTGCTCTTTTAATTTCATAAGCAAGCATTTCATAAAAATAGCTCCGATTAAATAAACCGGTCAGCGGGTCTTTTATGGTTGCAAAATACAGTTTTTTAACCAACAGTCCTAGCCGGAAGCAAGCTACAAGGATTAAAATTGATATAATCAACCAAAACAACCAGCAATTTTTATAATAAATCAAATCATGTGCAGCGAAAATAATTAGAATCCCTACAATACCTCCAAAAGAGATTAAGACCGGGGCCTGATTATAATACTTATCGTTCATACGCAATACCTCTTTCTTAAATTCCACATAATGCGAAGCATACAAAAATCCGTTCTATTTTTTACGGAATAAATCCACAGTATTTGTAATGGCTGCAAGCGCATCCTCACCGATCTCTTGTACTGCATCGTCAAAACTGATTTTGTCGGATTTGAGCAGTTTCTTTTTGGGTGCCGGAAGCTCAAGTTCAGAAGTTTGTACGGTTTTGCTTTTTAATTGCAAAATTTTATTTACAATTGCCTCAATGGTCTGGTAATCCAGAGATGCAGAAGACCGCTGAGGGATAGACGGCATTTCAGAGCAGTTAATATAGTGCAAGATCGCATTGGTTATAAACTGCGCTTTTCGCCGCCCCTGAGCGTTTAATATTTCCACAGCCTGGAGGTGGTGGGAATCCGCATTGTTGAATTGAATGGTAAATTTGCATTTGTCCTTTTTAGTGTCCACTTGCGTCACCTTCTCGTCTTATGCGCCCTATAAAGCAGCTCGTATCCCTTGACATTGGCACTGACCTCCTCTACGAAAATCGCATAGCCTATTTTATCCGAAGCTTCTATGTATTTCTTCAGCAAAATGGAACCACCGCCCACAAATACCGCCTTGCTGGCACGAAGATCAATCATACGCTCACGCAGCTTACCGATAAGATCGTTTACAAATTCCTGCGCCTGCTGCTCAATTATCCGGATAACATCCTCATCAAAATCTGTGTTTTCTCCTCTGAGGACCATATCAATGTCGGACTCTTCTAAAAGCAAATCGAAATCGGCGTTTACTTTGGAGCTAATCCGGTTATACAGCACGATCACTCCATTCTCTAATGAATCACAGACTGACAGGTCTGCTTGTCCGTTTTTGACTTGAAGATAATCTGCGGTGAAGCCCCCGATGTCGATAATGATTACCTTGGGAAAATTCCTGATTCTGTTGTATACCGGCATAGCTGCGGCATAAGCTTGCGGGAAGGACATCACTTCATCAAAGTAGATGGAGTATGGTTTATTCCTGAACTCAAAATCAATGATGTCCCCGCCATTAGCGAAATACTTCTCAAACCGCTCATACTGAGTGCCGTAATGGGCGGGAGGAAGGCCGATGAGAAGTTGAATAGCAATAATATCGTCGGTTGAATAGCATCCTGCCTCCTCTATTTCATAAGCGATGGCGAACAGCGAAAGGATGAAAAATTTATTATTTACAGTCTTATCTCGCATATAAGGAATACGCTGTTCGGAGAGCGTGTAGTATTTGCCCCGGTATATCAGGATGTCCTCTCCGAAGGGAGGTTGGGTATCGCTTTCGAGCAATCCGGACACAAAGGTTTTGTGTGCGGATTTGATCTGCTTGTTGCCGTGATCAATAGTTATTATCATAATAGAAAACTCCTTTGCATTTTTACGTATTATATACGTTTTGATTGCGTGTTTTTCAACAGGTAAAAGGAGCTGTCCGATAAAAAAGGAAAACAAAAAACAAGGGCCATGAAGCCGGGATACAGCTCAGGACCCTTGTTTTGCTACCTGGTTTCAAATTTTGCTGATATCGTCTAACCTTATGGAATCATCCACATAATTTCCTTCAGGCAGGGGGGCATTCCGATCCCAAAGCAATTTCTATCGCTTCTTTTTCGGTATCTGCCTTCACCCAAACGTGGCCATATACGTCCCATACCAGTGGGATTCTGTATTAGCTCATTGTTTTTCCTCCGTGTTCAGGAGGGTAAATTTATACTTTTGGTTTCCTTTGATCGTATAGACATCCACACCATCGTCTGCCTGGATCAGAAGGATAACCCCGTCATTGCAGAGAAACGCCTCCATTTCTTTGCCGTCAATCCGGCGTATCGCCGAATTCGCTTCAAGCATTTTTTTAACAGCCTGCTCAACCGTATGCATTTATCATCACTCCATTCTTTCAATTTCTAACATTTGCCGGCATATATAACGACAATATCTTTTTTGTATTCACCGCTTTTAACAAGTTGATCTTTTATGAATTCAGGGGTACGCGAATATCCTTTACCCTCATCATAAAAGACCATTCCGAGGTCTTTATAAAATCCTTCATAGCCTTCAGGCATAATCATTGGCTGAAGAACCTGATATTTTGTCATAGTCAACATCCCTTTCCGCCACTTAAAAGCTGCTTTAACTTTATAAAGTTTTCTTTCAACTGGTCTTCAAAGGGTCTCTGAATATCATAGTTCAGGTATAATTGATGGAATATGGCATTCCAAACCAGGTTTAAAGTATCCTTTTTGAAATGCTTCACCTTTTGCATATACTGGGCAAGCCAGATGATGGATTCGCTCCACATCCGGCCTATGGAATCCTCCTCGGGAATACCGAATTCCCGGATCCATTCCCGGACCGTATGTGTATTTTTATCACCGCAGGGTACTTTTTGATAAAAGTAAAGCTCTTCATTTTCGCTGGTATAGGCCCGGCCCAGTGGAAATACGGCGCATATCACTGGTTTGACTGCGTGGATGGAGCATTTTCCTTTTCGCAGAAACGGGCATACCCCGTCGTGCTGTTTCGGTTTTGCTCTGACTACCGGGATACGGGACTCATCTCCGATATAGGACTCGCAGTATTTCTCAATGATCCCCAAGGGTGCAACATCCAGATGCTTTGCTATACGGAAGATGTCATACGCGGTCAGTATCAGGTCATCCCGGTTGTGGCAGCACTGGCCGCATTGCCTGCACTCAAACTCGAAGGTATCGTCCAGGCCAAGTTTGTTTTTTTGGATATAATCCAAGTCTAAATTCATTGGTTTTTTACTCCTTTCGTTTTTTATATAAGAAAAGAGAAGGCACGTTTGGCCTTCTCTCATTCTTAAACTTTGTTTAGCTATGGCAGTTGAACTAATACCAAATCAGTTAAAATCCAATTTAGGTCCATGTGAGAATTACACCGCCAAGATGTTCAATGCGAGTGTATATTTCATTCAGGACCTTTACTTTATTTGTTTGATTCCATTCTGTAATCAGTCTGACCAGTATCTCATCAAAGGAAGGAATGCAGAAATCGCAATCGAAATTATAAATGTATTGCCATGTGTATTCCTTCAAAATGATTGCCGGATCAGGATCATAGTTGTTGATACTACCGATGAAAACTGTCCCTGCATGTTTCTTGAATGCATCAATGAGCCGACGATTCAGTTCATTGAGCCTGCAATCATTTTCCAGCAGGTGTCCAGAGTTCCTATGAAGATATTCTGACTGTTCTTGTTTAAGCTTCATAAATTCATTCATTGCTTTCATCTCGCTTTCTTTCAGGCAGAAGCCTGCTGTCCTATCTTGCTAAGACTACGCATGAGAATGTCATGGAGGGGTTCCTCCAACACATTTCCAAGGATGTGGCGTTTTTGGCTGATGTAGGACAGATCACAACCCAAAAGAACATCGCCCTTTGCATTGACGTAAATCATCTCCTTAACACACAGGGCATCCTCAGACTCATCAAAATAATAGTCACTAATTTTATCAGCGATATAGGCCTCTTTATAGCCCATTTGATTTTTTTTGGCATTCCCTTCTGAGAGCAGAGCATAATCTTCAATTCTTTTCATCCTTTGATTGGAGAAGAAAGGAAGCTCCGAATAGATTTCATAAGCTTTCGGACTCATCTTCCCGTGATACTGGTCGCGGCTGATGGTCAGACTGCAATAATCCTGATCATCACAGATGCAGTATAGTTCCTGGATGGCTTCGTAAAAGTCCTGTTTAAAAAAACGTGCGTTAACCGTCAACCAGAAATGGTCAAGACTGCAACGGTTGAAATGAACAGCCCATCTGAAATGCTCAATCGCTGCGGCGTTCAGTGATGGCTCGCCGCCTGTGAAGGTCACCTCATAAATATAGTCAACCTCTCTGGTAACACGATTGATGATCTCAATATCCATATTCATCTGCTGGGCCGGACCGCGAAGGCAGTGTGCACAGCTCATATTGCATTTGCGGGTGATCTCCAATATAAGATTGCTAAGCTCAATTCTCATTTCTCATCCTTCTTTCCATAAAAGTTTGTGTTAATCTATTTACACTTTAAATAGATTCCTTTATTGGATTTGCCGGGGTTACAAGGTTTTTTTGAATAAAAAAACAATGACCCCCTTCTTTTGGTATAATTGAGTCTACGAAAACACCAAAATCCCAAAGGAAAGGATGTCATTGTTGAACTCAATTATATCAGTTTTAGTACTATACAATCAAATTTTAATTGCTCAAATCCATCAATTGCTATTGTTTATTGCGAAAAACATACCTCTAAAGTCCCCAAAGTACGATTTTACAAGCCCTAAGTATAATAAGCTAACCGTTGATAAGCTTCCTGCCGTTAAGAAGATGGAGCAGTTGAACTACATCTTGCTGCTTGAGGAGTATAGAGTAAAACATGGGAAGAACCTCAAGCCTGTCAAGTCCCGTGGCGGCAAGTCCGTGCCTGCCGACTCTGTATGCCCCCGCTGCGGTGCACCACATACATACATTTACGATAATACCGGTGGCCGTGGTCAGCTTTTGTGTAAGGTCTGCAACCTTAGATTCAACAAGGGTAAGACTGACTTTAAACCGATTGCCTTGATATGCCCTTACTGCGGGCATACCCTTGTTCAAAAAAAGGACCGCAAACACTTCAACATCCACAAATGCGTTAACAAAGACTGCCCATTCTACCTGGACTCCCTTAGGAAGCTGTCTCCGGAAGACCGCGCTGAATACCAACACGACAAGCATAAATTCAAGCTCCACTATATCTACCGGGAATTTACCATCGACTTCTTCAAAATGGATTTATCTACCCTCCCAAAAGGCGCTACCAACCTGACTTTCAGAAATTTCTCTCCTCACATCATGGGGCTTTGTCTTACCTACAATGTCAACCTGGGTCTTTCTACCCGAACTACTGCCAGAGCCCTCCGGGAAGTGCATGGAGTCAACCTCTCTCACGTCACGGTCAGCAACTATGCCAAGACTGCTGCCGCCCTCGTAAAGCCTTTCGTTGACGCTTATGACTATAAACCCACCAACTACCTGGCTGCCGATGAAACCTATACAAAAGTCAAAGGTGTCCGCCACTATGTCTGGTTCGTCATGGATGCCCTTAAGAAATCCATATTGGGTTACCAAATATCCAGCTCCCGTGACGTGGGGCCTTGTATCCTGGCAATGCGTATGGCATTTTCAAAGTTCAAGGAGTTCCCGGGTAAGGCTCTCAAGTTTGCCGCCGACGGATATACTGCCTACAAACTTGCCCAACAGCAATTCATGCTCCAGAACATGGACTTCAACCTGATCCAGGTCATCGGTCTTACCAATGATGACCCTGTCTCTGAGGAATACCGCTGGCTAAAACAAATCATTGAGCGCCTTAACAGGACATTCAAGTTTTCCTATCAGGTAACCAATGGCTATGGTAGTGGAGAAGGCTCAAATACTCATGTCGCACTCTTTGTCGCCTACTACAATTTCCTTCGCCCCCACCCCTATACTTACTGGCAGCCTTTAAACTCCATCCCAGAGCTCGAGTCCATCCCTAACATGCCCGCTAAATGGCAGAAACTCATCGAATTATCCCAGCAGTTGATCTTGTCAAAACAGGCAACATGTTAACCTTTTGCCACCGAGGTTCGGGATGTCAAGGGCGAGCGGTTTTTGCTCGTTCATCGGAGGCGGAGCCGGAGACCCTTGATATCCTCCACTTCACCCAAATCCTTTTGTCCAGGGTCTGTTAACATAACAGACCCTCTGCCCTCCGGCGAGGAAGCGGGGGTTCAGGGGGAATGCTTATTTCCCCTGACAGGGTTTGGGACAGAGTCCCAAGGTTTTAATCTTTTGCCATACTTTTCACTTTTCAAAGTTCGTTTTACTCCTGATAACATCAGATGCCGTTTTTCATACGTTACTTTACACTATCATATAATATTGGGTCATTGTGACCGTACAAGCCATTATATCACGGTCATTATGACCGTACAATATATGTATCCTGGAGGGGGGATTGATTTTTTTGGAATTAGATTACAAAAGTATAGGCCGAAGGATAAAGCTCATACGCCAACGGAATAAGTTATCCCAGGAGCAATTGGCAGAACTTACTGATTTGACACCGGCTCATGTGAGTCATATAGAAACGGCCAACACAAGGACCAGCCTTTCATCCTTGATGAAAATTGCGAATGCACTTCATACATCACTTGATGATTTGGTTTATGAAAATATGGTACATAATAAGCACATATCGGTTAAGGAACTGGACTTGTTGATTTCCGATTGCGACGACCGGGAAATTGCTGCAATCGTTGAGATGGCAAGAACCACTATACATATTCTCCGTAATAAGAATAATATAGAATAAAAGGGTGTAATTAATGCCACAAGAATAAGGCCTAGTTGCCAATTGCAACAATCCTTATTTTAATATGTACCATTTTCCACTCGTTACATTTGCTTGATGATTTCTTTACAGGAAGAACAGATTGATTTGTCTGTGACTTTAATGAGATTATCTGTCCCTTTGCATAAAATGCAGCGTTCCATAGACTTTTTTAGAACGATATTTCCGACTTCATCTGCAAAAATATCCATCTCATCACCGGCCTCAAGATTGAGATTGTTCCTAAGACCAGCCAGCAGGATGATTCTGCCCAGTTCGTCGATTTTCCTTGTTACGACTGCTTGCATAATATCTCCTCCTCCCAATTTTGATTTTGACTTAGCTGCGCCAGCTCCTTAAATTTGCTTGTCAACTTCATTACTGCAACAGAATGATAATCCAGGCTGCTGTTAGCACGTAGAAAACTGGGAGAATTAAATGTCGCGCCTTTGTAAAGGAGAGAATTTTGCTTTTTTCTACCCAGCATGATATGATGCCAATGCCATTCAATCCGGGCTGATAGTATTATTCTTCTGATCTTCAAAAACACAGATATCGTCCTCCTTTGTAACTCAATTAGATTTATATTAACACTATTAGCGTTAGTATAACATATAGGCACTGTCGAAATGCGTCAAACAGTGTAGAAATAATTAAAAAAATTTGAAAAAGCTATGGGAGGACTTCTTAATAAAGTTTGGCGGCGCAATATAACGCTTATGACCATAACGTATTCTGAAAAAGTGCATCAAAAAAAGCATCTGTTTTGATGCTTTGTCTGAATACATGATAGGAGTAAAAGTACCGGCTTATAGCATATGGAATGTATTAAAAATTATATCCTTTGCATTTTCAGCGGTGATGTCTGCCAGTGGAAATTTTTTGTATGATATTTTACTAACACCCCAATAATCCTTTGACGTTTTTTGGGCTGCAACAGCTGATGGGGTGAGGATGTTTATATCTCCATCTTTCCGGCAATTCATTGTTTCATCACGCAGCGGATCGTAAAATGCCCAGTAACTTGCGGGAGAGCATCCGGCATCCCAAGTTGAAATATCCTCATACTCAAATTTTGAGATGATGGCCATTGGCTCACTATCCTCAGTCATATTGATCTCTAAAACATAGACAGGACCATTACGCCATCCGTTTTTAAGCTTTTCACTTTGCTTATCCTGAAATAATAAGAAAAACTCTTGTGTCAGCCATCCCTGCCAATCGTTGTCTGAACGATAACGCAAAAACTTTGTCACGGCCGGGACAAAATGACTCTCTTTTTCTGATGCCGTAATGCAATACGATATAAGTTTATCAATATTCTCATATGTCTTTTTAACAACCTGAAAGGCATTGCCTATATTTTCACCTAAATTCATAAAACATATCCCCTTTAACCTTTTTCTCTTTAGCAGCATCGGCAAAATTGAAGGCATTCTTTTGGAAGAGATATGCTTTTAATAAATCTATCTCGATCTCCATATCCAGTTCAAAAGAACGAAATTTTTCAAAGCCTTTGGAAATAAGCAGTCGAATTAAATCCGTTAAAACAAGCTGCTCATAAGGCGTTGACATTTTTATATCCCGCAAAGATGCCAGGATATCCTGCCATGAAATTGCTCCGAACTGAACATCCGAAGAGAGGATCTTTCGATCCAATGTATCCTGATAGATCATGGTACATTCGGGGTCGGGAGCAATAAAAAGCAGCAGCTTTTCTTTTCCGTTTCCCAGTCTGCTGACAATGCGCGATTCTCTCGCAAGCTGATTCATACTATGTATCGTTTCCCATTCTTGTTGCGGCGGGAAGTTTTCTCCGTTAGAAATTCCATCATCAGATGATAATCCACTGAAAAGTTTGACCTCTATACCGATAATACTATTTGGAAATTCAAGTAATGCATCAATTTCGCCTTCTTCATCATAAGGCCAGAAGATAATGTTGGAATCCCAGAACTGACAATCAATCTTTTCAATGGCTTGTGCCAATTCTTTTGGATACACAGATTTTACAAAAATCTGTTTAAGTCCTGTGTTATAGGGCAGATAACGCAATGCTCCAAAAAAATTACCAGTCAGATTATCCTCAAGACGGTCACTGAGATTTGAAGCATTTCTACTTATTTTATTATGTATGTCTGCAATCATATAATCCCTCCATTTAGCTGGAGTTACTCAATCCGGATTTTATTTTGTTTTGGCCTCCTTAACCAGTGCTTCCACCACTGTAAAGATTCTTTTCTGATCTTCTTGAGATAAGCCGCTTATTTCATCTGTAAATTTCGAAGCTTGGATTTTATACCCAACCTTTATAACATCAACGAATATTTCATCCGCTGATGCCTCCAAGCCGTTAATAATACTCACCAGAGTCTCGACGCTCGGAGTTTTCACCCCACGCTCAATGGCAGATAGATAATTAGGGGTAAGCTTTACAATTTCTGCAAATTTTTCTTGAGTGTAACCTTTTGCTTCTCTGTACTGCTGAATGCGATTACCGATATATTTGCTTATTATATTACTCACCTCCTTGTATAACTCTACTTGTGTTATATAAACACTGTTAGTAATAGTATACAGGACAACATTCATGATAAAAAGTTTCAATTAGCGTTAGTGTAACTCTAATTGTGTTATACTGAGTTTGAATTTATGCATCAGTGTATTATTTATTTACTTTATTAAACAAATTTAAAATGGTGATGAAAAAATTAGAATAATTCTAAAATAGTTCTATATTTTTGTTGTATATTAGAAAAATTATGGTATAATAAAAATAATTCCAATAAAGTTCTTGAAAAGGAGAATTAAAATATGTTAAGCTCGGGAGTAATAAAAAGTCTGAACTCTAAAAATGTAAGCCATAACCCTGTTATTACTAAAGAGCGTTTAGTAGAACTTTGGGAAAAAGCATCAAAGCAACAAAAAGAAAAAGCAGTAAATCTTGGGGCGTACACAGATGTAAGGTCATTTAATAAAACTCGTAGTTCTGGATATATTTCTGTTCGCATGGTTCTTGCACTTGCAATCACTCTGAATATAGACCCTTTTTATATCACTGCACATTCTGATGAAAAAGAAACATGTACGGAAGAGAACATTAACAGATTTCTTGAAATGTCAGGCTATGGAAACATCATTGAGACTTGTTCAGAGAGCCCGACAAAAAAAGAAGTACTAGATTTTGTTTCTAGCCGGATGGATGACCTTACAACGCAAGTAAGACAAGCAATTGCAAGTATAACAAACGAGGAACTTGTTACGCTCCTGCAGGCATATCTTATCAGGGCTAAAGCTGGAAATGAAGATGATCTTCGGCTATTTTTAATAAGACTTTTACTTGCAAAATAGAAGGAGGAATGAGGAAATGGCGAAAATACCTGAACACAGATTATTTTTTGAAAGTGTAATGAGTAGATTTCCAACGGAATTTCAGCATTGTAAAGATACAATCCGTAATTGCATTGTAGGATTGTGTAATGAGAAATATATACTTTCTCAAAATGTAGTATCGCTCGTTAAAAAAGGTGGTATCTCAACTAAATTGCAAGAAATATATGGGTTACACCGATTTCATCAATTTCTTGGAATGTTAATATATGACATTATTACAATTGACTTAAGAGACAAAGAATTTAAAGGATGGGAATACTGGAAGACAAAAGTCCAGGAAAGAGATTACCTGCAAACAATTTATTTTAGGTCAAGATGCCATTGAGGCAAATTAAAGGCTGAATTCCACCGGCCTTTATAAGTTTTGTATAGGTAAAAAATTCATGGGGTGCATGCCAACCTATCAATTTTTACATACATATAACTCCATAATTTGGTATGATTTGTCGAATCTTCACGTGCAGAGTTGGATTTTAGAGGTCATAGCCCATTAATTGTAAAATATTATCACAGGGGATAGTTCTTTATGTTATAATTCTTTACAGATTAGTGACAACGTAACGATTTAAAAGAAATGCTTTGGGAGGTGTTTTTGTGGCATCAGTTTACATAGATAAGCTAAAAAGGTTATCAGAAATGAACCCTGATAGTCATGATGGGTCTTACGAACTTGTAAGAGAAACTGTTCAGTCGCTATCTACTTTAAATGAATCACAAATAGGCATAGAAGACTTGGATATGCTTTATCTTATGACAGTAATAACTCAAAAGTCGTCAATAGCAAATAAGAACTCAAAAGTAGATGAAAGTCATCTAAGTAAAGATGAAAAAGCACGCCTAAAAAATGTTCTTAGCAATGTACAAAACAAGGCTGATAGCGGTGCTTATGAAAATACGAATAAATTTAAGCTCATTGGTATGTTTGGTACTGGTTTTTTGACATTTAAGACCAAGATTGATGTTACTGGAGCAAGAAAAATAATAAAGCTCTGTATAGATATATCAAGGCTGACAGATGAAGACAAGATTTTCGATTACATCGAAAAAGTGTTTGTTAAAGATATTAAGGGAATTAAGGCTCCATCCTTGAGTCAGATTCTCCATTGCCTGAAACCGGATGTATTCCCTATTCTTAATCGGGGTGAGAATGCTGGATTCAAGGCTTATCAGACAATGGGCGTGGCTCTAAGAGATACAACCAGTCTAACCACCCTTGCATATAATCTTCGTAAAATTAAGGAATTCAGAGATATTAATTTCATATTTAAGAATTACAGAGTTATTGACTTTTTTATGTATAACAATAGCGGATTAGAACAGACTGAGCGTAAATACTGGGTAATTGCTCCCGGTCATAACGCCCAGTATTGGGACGAGTTTGTTGAGGCGGGAATAATGGCTCTCGGGAGTTGTGAAATTGGTGATTTGCGGCAATATGGCACCAAACAAAAAATAACAGAAGCCTTGAAGAAAAAGAGTAATGATTCAGATGTTACTCCATTTAATGATGCATTGGGACTTTATAATATTGCCTTCGAAATGAATATTGGAGATATCTTATATGCAAGGAAAGGCTCATCTACTCTCCTTGGAATAGGCACAATTGAGTCTGATTACATTTATGACAACAGTCGTGAAAAATACAAACATGTAAGAAAAGTTAAATGGACCAAGACCGGTGAATGGAGTTTTTCAGGGACATTGCCTCAGAAAGCTCTTACTGAGTATACTGAAGGTGATGATATTATATCAAGGATAAAGGAAGCCATTAAGTCTTTTGATACCCCTTTTTCTGGAAACTATTGGCGTGTTAATGCAAAACCTGGTGTTTGGAGCTTCAGTGAAATAAAGATTGGTGAAACAGTTGAATTTACATCACACACAGATCAGGGAACAGAACGCAAAATTTACAAATGTTTTGAGGAAGCACAGGAAGGCGATTATGTTATCGGTTATGAGACTGCCCCAACCAAGGCTATTGTTGCACTTTGTAAGGTGGTAAGGGAACATAACGGCGAAGATATCATACTTGAGAAAGTCAGAGATTTCAAGGAACCCCTTACATACGAAAAAATTACGGAAATTCATGAATTGAGTAGTTTTGCACAACAGCTAAAGCAATATGGAACGCTATTTAGACTTTCAAAAGACGAATTTGATATAATAATGGAACTTTTAAGCGATACAAAACCGGAAGTTGATACAGCAGAGCCATATGGAGAAAAAGAATTCCTCAAGGATGTTTTCTTAGAAAAGAAGAAATATCTGGACATCCTTTCTACACTCGAATACAAAAAGAATATCATCCTTCAAGGGCCTCCCGGTGTAGGCAAAACCTTTGTTGCCAAAAAGTTTGCCTGGGCAAGGATGAAAAAGAAGGACAATAATAGGATTCAGATGGTACAATTCCATCAAAGCTATTCATACGAAGACTTTATAAAAGGCTACAGACCCACAGAAGATGGAGGCTTCAAGCTTAAAAGCGGGGTATTTTATGACTTCTGTGTAAGAGCACAGAGAGACAAGGAAAATGAATACTTCTTTATTATTGACGAAATCAACCGTGGGAACTTGAGTAAAATCTTTGGAGAGATTATGATGCTCATAGAGTGCGACAAGAGAGGAGCTGATTTTGAAATACCCCTTACATATTCGGAAAGTGGAGATGATAAATTTTATATTCCAGAAAATTTATATATTATTGGCACGATGAATACGGCAGACCGTTCCCTTGCAATGGTAGACTATGCTCTTCGCAGAAGATTCAGTTTTATTGATGTTGAACCGGCCTTCGAAACAGATGCATTTGCTGAACATCTTGATTCTGTGGGTATTTCAGAAAATATTGCAGATCTGATAATTGAAAACATGATAAATCTGAACGAAATAATTGAAAATGACAGCAATCTTGGTAAAGGATTTCGAATTGGGCATAGTTATTTTTGCTCAAAGCCAAAAGCCAGCGAAAGTTCTGAAATATGGTATGATAGAGTAATTGAATTCGAAATAAAACCTTTGTTATTTGAATATTGGTTTGACCAGGAAGATATAGCAGCAAGAGAGTATGAAACCCTGAAAAGAGTGTAATTATGGATAAACAGATACCTATTAAAAACATCTACTATATGCTCTGTTACTCATGGGATGCTTTACAGGAAAAAGAGCTTGTAAGTATTGATACAACCGAGTTCAAGAATTTACTTGACCTGTTTGCCAAGGTGCTTGCAGGAGGTCTTGAGTACCTTATAAAGAGAGGTTTTGACAGGCAATATATAGAAGCTCAGGAGGAGATAGCCCTTGTCCGGGGTAAAATCAATGTAAGTAATTCTATAAAAAGGATGAGTTTCGTTAAGGGAAGGCTTGCTTGCCAATTTGATGAATTGAGCTATAATGTCCTCCAGAATCAGATTATCAAGACTATAGTTGATAAACTTGTGAAGCATGGCAGTATTGACCCGAAGGTAAGGCAGGAACTAAAGGAAGTTAGCAGATATTTAAGGGAGATTGATCAGATACCGCTTAACATGAAGCTTTTTGGAATGGTTCATATCCACCGGAATAACCATTACTATAGATTCCTTTTAAATATATGTGAGATTATCTATGCCAACTTGCTTGCTGATGAAAAGTATGGCAGAAAAAGATTTAAAGACTTCTTGCGGGATGAAGACAAGATGGCTGATCTCTTTGAGAAATTTGTTAGAAATTTTTATAAAAGAGAACTCAGTGGGTGTAGTGTTTCCAGCGAATTGATAAAGTGGGATGCTGAGATAGCGGATGAATACCTTCCAGTGATGAAAACTGACATATCAATTATTTCTAAAGGAAGGAAACTCATTATTGACACTAAATATTACAAAGAAGCCTTCTCTTACCGGATGAATTCTAAGAAGCTGAGGTCGGAAAACCTGTACCAGATATTTGCTTACCTGAAAAACTCGGGACAAAATTGTGAGGGAATAATTTTATATCCAACTGTAGAAGAGAATTTTACGCATACTTATGTAATACAGGGTCACAAGATAACGGCAAGAAGTATCAATCTTAACCAGGAATGGTATCAAATACAGGATGACCTTTTAGCAATAGTTGAGGAGTCAATATGAGCTCTGTTTCCTTTAATAAACTTCTTAGAAATTCGTATTTTCATTACTTGAAGGAGGGTCTGAATCATTATGCACGTATTAAACAAACAAATTATGACTGTTGATGAACTTTTTAAAAGCTCTATATATGAGGGCCTGAATTCCAGTATAAAATTATCACTAAAAACCCTGATATCAGAGCTTTCTTCCCGAAAAATGGATTTCTATGTTTGTAAGAGAAATGAGCCGGTGATTGTGTTAAAAGCTATGGAGATATATGATTCCAATCCATTATCTACATGCAACATAGCAACAATAAGGTTCAAGACAGATACTATTCAAGTTGAGCCCTATCAAGACGGCGATAATACAAGATATGAATTTTGTAGGGATAATGCAGATGAAGAAATCTTTTCAAGAATTTATGCCATATACGAAAGGAAAATCAATGCTTTCAGAAACAGGAGATAAAAATGCCCAGAACTGGACAGCGATGAAAAAATATATACTTGGTTTAGTAGCTGAGATAATGAAACAAATGTCTTAAAAGGCATAAAAATTGGATTAAATTCAGGCTCCCTGTTAAGGGGAGGAATTTAATCCAATTTACGTTATAATTACGGATTACGATTTAACGGATCAACTATTTGAAAAGGCAATTCTGAAACATTTATTCTTGCTATAATTAACCATTCGGTTTTTTGCCCAACAAATGATGTTGTCGTACCTACCTGCCAATAATGGTCGTTTCTGCTTGTTTCCCACCATGTACGCTGATTTTCATTTTTAACATTAACAGCAAGCACTATTTCTTTATCTAACCTTTCCCATTTTCTATCAAGTTTTATAATCATAATCATTACTCCTCATAAATATAAATTTGTGTTTATTCTAGTTGTTTTTCAACTACCAACACGCTGCTGAGGATAGTTTTTATTCTGATTGCGGAGTCGCAGGATGTTTGCGGCATCCTCCATAGCGCTGCAGAACGCATCGGTATATGATTTGAGATCATTGCAAAAAAGCGCCAGCTCATCTTCATCCATTAAACCTGCACCTTCCAGGGTCAGCAGCTCATATTCCTGTGCATCCGTCTCATCATACGGAATTGACAAAAACCCTTCCTGAACCGGTATAATAAATGCGCCGGCATGTAATCCCGCAGAGAGTGGATAGCGCCACATTAACTCGTTGCCGAATTCACTTTCATACCTATTTCGAATATCCGCAAGGGTACGGTCTGTGGCACCATTCTCCTCCAGGTATTGCAGGAGGGCATCCTTTGAGAGCAACTTTGAAAAATCAAGCGTAATCCCCATGTATTGCGGATTGGCGTTTACTGACTTATTTTCTTTCATAATTCATTTACTCCTTTCAAGTTTTGATCACTATTATTGATATCCATGCTCATTTGTTCACCAAAAGAGGAACTTCTAACGAAGTCGGCAACCCGCTTACACCGGGTGAGATGCTTGCATTTGCGTTTGTCAGGGCTTCGTTCCAGCTCATAAATCAACCTCCTCAATTCTCTGAAATGTGATGAACCTGCCGCAATGCGGGCAGAAGGCCTTTTTTTCCGAACCGTCAAAGCGGATTTGCTCAGATGTGATTTCACCAGGCTTTTGGCAGCAGGGCGTAATCACCTGGATAAACTGTTTTTGACCAACAGCCTCCGGACGATATTTGCGGTTGAATGGGATATAATCCACCCAGGCAGGATTATCAAATATCCTTGATATATGCAGCTGGAGGGCATACTGATATGCTTCATTCTGGTTATGGTGCATTGGATACGGCTGCTCTTTGAGATGTTTTACGAGTTTCATGAGAAGATCCTTTTCACCTTCTCTGTCAATTAGGCTTTCAGCCAGTTTACACCAGAGGCTGAGTTCAACGTCGCCTATTTCAGTCATAACACCGTTCCGGTACTTGAACACCTTTTTATCCCGTTTTCCGGTGGATTCATCTATGCCGGTGCCATACTTCCAGCAGATCCTGTCAAAGGTCAGGCTGGACAGGTCAATGTCTTTCAGGGAATCTATTCTTTCACGCATCCGGATTCCTCCCTGTTATAGCTATCATAATATGCCGTGTCATCCTCAGCAGAAATATAAGCACCGATACAGATTTGGTGGCCATCAGACCTTTCTTTATTAAACTCCGCAAAGCAGATCAATTCCTCGGTATTATCCGGATTTTTTTGAAAGATAGCGATACCGGGATAATCCGGATCCGTGCAGAGCTTCGCTATTAAGTACATGCCGTTTGGCATCGCAAGTGTTAAATTGTTGTTCTTTCCGTTGTCTTCTTCAACGATTTGAACCAATTTTTTGTCCTCATTTTTTATAATGGTTTTAGCCATAGAATTATCCTCCTGTATAAAATATTTATTCGGTGTTATACGGCCAGTGCAATCTTTAAGACGCGCCTGCCTACAACGATCATTGCAGGATTCCAGAAGTCATCCTTCATAAACTTCTCCAGGTCTTCAGCAGACTGGCAATACATTTTACCTCTGGCGAATTTGTAAACAAACCCGGAATGTTCAACAAGCTCAAGAGTTTTTTCCTTATCTCCCAACAGAAAAGAGATGGTTTTTGCTTCTTTATCAATCTTGATATACACTTCCAGATGCCGGTTATATTTGCAGACCGAGTGATAGTATCCTTCCGGGGCTTTTGTATGAAATATCTGGTTGTCATTGATGGATCCCTTGAAAACATACAGCTTTTTACTCAGAACCAAATAATCTGAGTGCCCCGGAACCGAAACGATTTCATCAGGCGCATTTCGTATCATATCCAGCAATTCAGCTTTGGAGCATTTCACGGATAAGTTATTGCAAAGCCCTTGTGTAAAGTCACAGCCATCCTCTAAGCCATACCCAAGCAAGAAGAAGGAATCGTTATAGGCGGATGTTACAGCCTGCAGAAGTTTACTTTTTGATATTAGCGTTGTTGTACTTACCATTTTTCATATACCTCCTCTACAAATTCAGCATGTCCGCTTGTTCAGGGAGCAGCTCCCGAAACAGCTTCTCATATCTTTTAACTGCATAATCATTCAACGGAGATTCCAGAGATGCTATACTCCAGATAAGTAATTCTTCTTCCGGAATATGATATTTGCCTACCAGAACCACTTCACAGCCATTAAATCTGGTCTTTGAAAAACCGAGTATCTCTTCAATATCTTTTTTGATTTTTGCCTGAAGAATAAACGAAATCTTCTTTTCGCAAATCGTCAGTACCAAGTCTTTTAAAAATCCTTTGTACATGTACTGATAGATTATTGAGCGTAGTTTTATCAAGGCCTCCAGCTTTACGGAAATCATCTTTTCTTCAGACTCTTCACTAAGGCTAAGTATGGCTATAGCAATTTGCTTTTCGATAGTCAACTTATTATCCATCATTACACCCGCCTTTCTTTGTCAGCCCTTTCAGTTTGTTGAGAAGGGAAGCCACATTCCGTTCGTACTGCGGCTGGAACTCCTGGGCGGTGTCAAACATAAAAAAGCGAAGTATCAGCATGGCTGAAATGATGCTATCATCATGCCCGGCATCTATTTGCCGGATCAACCGACCTGCCTCTGCCGCCATTTCGTATTCCGTAAGCAGAAATGCTCGGTCTTCCGGCTTAAAGTGAGTGTTCATCCAATTTTCGACGCGGTGCCGCTGACCGGTGAAGTGGTGCGGTCTTTGGGAAACAATAAAATACTGGAAATTACTTCTGCTTTTATCCCCCGGACCCGCATTCAGCGGATACAAGCGGCAGGTCCGCGGCTTAATACTGTGAATGCTGCATTTCCCGTCCTTCAGAAAGACACAGGCATCCATATGCGGTTTGGTTTTCATCAGCAAAATAGGAAACCCCCGTGACAGAAAAGCCAGCACGGTATAAGCTTTCATAGCCTCTGCTGTCGTCAGTTTCATATAACGGGCTATACGAAACAGATCCAGGCTTTCTACCATAACCGCTTCCTTGATGTTGCGGCAGCACTCCCCGCAATTTGAACAGCTAAACTGGAACTCATCATCCGGGTTAACAGACTGAAACTTTAGTCTTTCAAATACCATCATGCACATTACCTCCATTTTTTGAGGAAAGGCATGGATGTAGGGCAATCGGCATGTCGCCAAATACCCGGTTCCACGCCTTTTACCCATACTTCAATTCGTTTGTTAATGCTTTCCCGTGATGCAGGTGAGCTTTCAGCACGGGCCTCCTTCGGAACCTTTAAAGGCGCCAGCAGGGTAGGACCATTCTTTTGTCTGATAAACATCGCCTGCAGTGAATTTTCCGGATATGAGCTGATGCAGCGCTTTTCGGTCAGTGTGTACAACACAGCTTTCAGTGCCGCCTACATACTCATCCAGCATCCTTTTATCACATAAAATTAACTTGCTATATAAGCATCATTTATTTCAACTTCCCACATTGATACCATCGCAGGAAAGCAAATACCGTTACTGGGACCTACCCCATGCCTTCCCCAAGTCCAAAACCATCTTGTAGTTATGCCAATATATTTAAACTCCTCTGGTCTTGCACCAGTCCAAGGACCACCTGATGTCATGCAATAATATCCTGAATCGCTCCAATTTGAGATATGACTATAAGTACAATTTAGGCATAAATTTCCTCCACGATCTGTATTTAGACTTTCTAAGTGACATTTTATTCTTCTACCACTACAAACAAGGATTACAATGTCACCAACTTGTGGTGTTGACCTGTTTAAATGTCCTAATTTTTCAAGCAAGTTGTTGACGATTTCAAGGTCTGCTTCTTTAATACCTTTATTAAAATCAGTATCATAAGCTTGGTTGTATAGCTTTAACTCATTAATATTTAACATAATATATCCCCTTTCTTTGATAACTCTCATATTTAATCACTTTCATGACTCCTTTCCTGCAAAAGAAAGACAGGAAGGGGGCATATTTCCTTCCTATCTCTATTCTGAATTGTTATAATCTTTATTGCTCCGATGGAACTATCAGTGATTTGTCTTCCATGCCCGGTATTGTGAGGCCGGTGATGTTTTTTATGACCCCCGCGGCAGCCTCAAAGGAATGATACCTCTGGCAGGCTTCGTACTCCAGGCATGTTGTTTCAAAAATCATCTCCGCAATGTATTGCCAGTATAATATCCCATCATGTTCTTTGATAAATTGCTCCATACTGTTAAAGCCATATGGCCGCATGTATTTTAGAATATCTTCATCTGAATAACGGTTCAGAGAGATCAACCCAGATGAAATCCTATGAAACGGTTCCATACCCTCAAAACTATAAGAATTGATCTGAATCAGCTCATAGACCCGTTCAAACTGATGAACCACCTTGCAGCACTGAAAGCAGTCATCGTCTGTAATAAACCACTTGCTTTCGGTTTCATCCCAGGGTACGCGCCAGGTAATTTTTTTAACCCAGTGAAATTTTACAGTCGCCACAAGCGTAGTATCAATGCCCTTGTCATACCTCCGGTGCCGCTCTAAATCATAGTCTTTTTGCAGGAATACCATAACCTCGGAGTTGTCTTCATCGACACCAAAAAGATGATACAATTCTTCAGTCCCAAAACCAATTTTTTTGAGATAGCCATTTTCAAAATAAATGCCTTTGATGCTGCCGACAAATTTACGCTCCCGGCCGCAGGAACAGTCTATATCATCCAGTTCATCCAGCATCTCCTGGAGAATTTGCATTTCTTGCTCCAATTCCGGTGTGGGATCCTGGGCTTGCCGCTCCCGGAGAAACTGGTCAAAGAATTGGCGCCGAGTAAATTTTTTAATCAACATTATCACCGCTTTCCTTCATTTTTTTTGTATTCCGTTTTACTCATTAAAATAGTGATGTTGCATAGATATTGCGCAGGTGCGTTAATAGACAGACAACAGAGCGGATCTATCTGCTTGTCGCTGGGAACATCTTTCATAAGTTCGCTAAGGAACCGGGTCTGGCAAAGCGTGACTTCAAAAAGCTGAAGGAGCTTCGGCAGATCATCATATCCAACGCCTGTCAGCAAGCTAACATCCGCTGCCGTTTCCGGAATGATTATGATTTTGACCGGAGGGCGTTTTCCAACCAGCGTATTCGGGATAAAGAATTTGCATTCTTCCACCGTGTCCGGTGTATGCTGCTTGAAATACCCGCTATTCCAATGCCTTATGCGCCCGTCATCCTTTGAGGTCTTTTCTCCATTTTGGCCATCAATTATAAAGTGGGAGAGCTGGTTTACCCGACTACCAGGGTGGGAGAGCTGCTCTAAGATAAAATCTTTATTTATTACGTAATGCTGCACACAGAAGCGATAGACTTCAAAAATGTTGGCCAAATACAGCGAGGCTATCTTTTTATAGGCTGCAGAACACAATGCCTGTCGGGATTCCAGAAACGCCGTCCTTTGAAAGGCCGTGTGGGTTGTCAGACCTTTTTGGAAGAGAGGAGCATCCTGAATGTCCTCCGCCGTCAGATCCAGGACATCAATGATGCGCTGTGCAATTGGAAAGGTCTGAAAGGTATCCGGTACTTCAAAAGCATCGACAGCAAGATTGCGGGTTGCCCGCACCGCAGGAAGATTATCCGCCTTTTCCATTGGGGCTGCAAGTCCCTTCAGTGTCACAGATGCTCCCTCTAGGAAAAAAAGCTCCTCCTCTTCAGGTAATGCACCTGTAAAGAATTTTTTGCGAATGCTCCAAAGTAGCGCCGGGATCCATAGGCTTTGTTCCTGGTCCGCGGCAGATTGAATATTCCATGCCAATTTAGGAACCGCAAGAGCCACGCAGGACAGATCCTGCTTCGGGCTATTTGCAAACAGAAGCTGGTAGGGAAGATAGCTTTTTCGCTTCCCGTATTCTATAAAGTTCTGATTCCTTACGATTCCATCGCTGTTATTGGAAATCATCCACACATTTTCTCCACGCTTTATCCCGATGACAAAACTGGCCGCATATAAATCCGGTGAGGCCTGGAATTGTTCCCGGGTGAGATTGTCATGCTTCATGAAATTCCGTGTCCGCTCCTCCGGATGCACGTTTTTCCATTCGTAGAGCCGGTCCTCGGTCTGTCCCATGGTGGGCGTTATCGCAGCGAACATCACGCAGCAAGGGATACCGGTTCTTTGAAATGCCTCCATGAACTCAGCGGCAGTAGAAAATTGAGGAATTGCGCTTATAAAAGTTGCCTTTTCACTGCTGTCATTTCCGGAAGCGATTCTGTAGATCCGGTTGCGATTCTGGGTTAAAAAAGTAAATGCATCCAGGAGAATGTCCACTATACCGGTGACATCTGAAATGTTTGTCCCGGCATTGAGGCCGACACTTTCGATATCGCAGCGAAGCTGGTCCGAGAAAAGCTCCCATTGCTTTTTCACACCGCATTCCGCAAGGGTTTTCTGCAGATTAATCAGCTCATTGATCTCCTGGTCGGCAGCGCCATTGATAACATCAACAATGCGGATCAGATAGAGTTCGGCTATTTTATTCAAGCCGTCCTCCAGTAGAGGAAGGACCAGAAATTCCGTATCTTCCGATTCCATGGCCTTTTTGACCTTAGCCTTCGTATCCCAGAACAGCGTCTGGATCGTGTGGTCATAACCGTTTAACGAGATACTTAAAGTATTGCGTCCGGTTTTGAATGCCTGCTCGCAAACCTTGATCCAAAGCTCAAATATTTCATTCAATTCCATACTTTCCACCTCTTTTCATCAAAATGTAGAACCTTCCCCAGTAGTCAGGTGCACCGGATTTACGATTTTCTTAACGGTAAAGCCGGAAAGCCTGTTTTTATACTTCTGGATATACTTTTGGGCCATGCTATCGGTCGGGAATGTCCGAACAGACTCATGACAGGATTGAACAGTGAAAAGATAACTGTGTTTGGTTAACTTGCAGAAAAAAACTTCCCGGTCATCATGCAAGCCATACATCGTGCTCAGGACAAAATATTCCTTTTGTTCTCGGTAATCTTTCAGCCATTTTTTCTCTCGATGCGGACGGCAGACATGACGGTTATCATGAATATGGATGTTCAACAAACGGCTGTTTTTCAATTCCTCCAGCAACTTTAAAAACTCTTCTGTTGTGGAGAAAGGATAGAGCCTCCAAGCATCCATATTGTTTGCAGAGTAATCATGGATTGCAAATCCGTTTCCAAACCTGACATACTCCTCAATGGTATATGCGGCTTTCAAACCGCACAGGATCCACCGCTCAAATTCACCTTTGCCAAATGGACGATGCCTGGTTTTAAAGCATGTTCCGCTTTCCTGACTGACCTGTTCATAATCCCTTGCAATCTGTTTTACCTCATCTTCAGTAAAAAGCAGTTGAGAACGGCGCTTCCAGTTTAATACCTGCCAGTTTTTCTCCGGGATATCCCGGCCATTCCAATTCGTTTCCCAGCAATTGTTGCTTCCCTGGTTGACCAGGGGGACAAAGCGCTCTCCAACCCGGATAAACGCCCGGTCATAATAGATCTCATAACTCATTCTTCAAACCTTCTTTCATTAATAATTTTGATTTGAGCAATAATGCCCGTTGCCGCTCCTTTCTTCAAAATTTTATATCCTCAACAAAGCAAGCCGGACAGCTCACCTGGTTTTGGGCATAAAAAAAGCGAGAATGAGGCAATTCCGTATAGGAACCGCGAATTCATTCTCGCTTAACGTGTGGCTTTGGGGTGGACCCCCGTATTAAATTTACCCACAAAATAACAAAAGTGCCAGTCGGTGCTACTACCGCATGGGTACAGCTATCCTCCTGACACTTACAATCTTAAACAACGTGTGCATGGTGAGAAGGTTACTCACAATCCCCAAAAAGGGCGGATGCACAAAAATCAATTACGCAAATATTATACCACAATATATAGTATAAGTCAATCCTAAAACACCTATATATAGCGATTGATAAATAAATGCACTATAACTATGATTTTTAGGCTGGAATGGTTTTGAATTATCTGAGACAATTTTCTCCGTTTCATTGTAATCTTATTTTGTTTTCTCGCTATTCTTGTTTATGTTCCAACCAATCAGCGCTGAGTCGTCGTCGAATATGCTGATGGTGAAGCTACCATGAAAATCATCATTTGTAAGAGCTGCCACGACTTTCTTTAAGTCCTCTTTGGTAATCCGTTCAGCCTTTCCCTTTGTACCAATATGGCACCAAGTTATTCGGTCGCTCTTATCCATTCTTAGTAATAGTGCTGTTACCTTTAGTAAGACAATCTCCTTTAATTCCTTAATCTGTTTTTTCATTGCCTATCCGTCCCTTTCTTTTGAAATAAAAAGCCGCAGAAGAAAGATTCATTCTACGGCTCACGATTTTAAATACTCACTATATGTCATTCACCTCTGCTGTCATCATTGCTTACTTTCCGGATTATCAATTCATCCTGTTCTCCCTGATGAATTTCAACCTCATCACCTATTTTAAATCCCAGCTTCTCAAACCAGCATCCCTGTAATCGAAGTATGGGGATTATCGTATTGCTGGGATAGTAGAGGTAGGATATTGTCAGTTTTCTCTTTGTCATTCTGTTCTTTGACCCTCCTTTGCTAAAATAGCATGCCGCAGAAGAAGATTCATTCTGCGGCATGTCTTTATAAAATTTATCCTTGCTGTTTTGTTACGGAGTTTTTATTTCTCCCATCTCAATCGCACTTTTTATAATTTCCGCATGCTCTGTTTCCGGCCGATAGGACGGAAGATCACGGACATCAAATTCATGAGAAGGTTCTTCGCAGATATCCGTGGTATAGTGATACTCCAGTCTGCCGGCATCCATATTCCTGTCTATGTAGGTATGATACACAGGCACGCCATTGTGAGAAATAAAAAGTTCCGGATCTACCCATAGTAGGGGCATAATTCATACACTTCCTTCAATGTTTTGATTTTCAATTTGCGGCGTATGGCATTCTTGACCACCTTCATAAAGAGCTTCCTGGCATTTTATGCACCCGTTATTCTGGTCCAGAAACTTGGAGTGTTGACATCCACATCCTTCACAGTACATTGCCAGGCAGCCTTCATTGCCGCTGTCGTAAAAATCCGAACACTTTTTACAGCTCTCATAAGTATCCGGAACAATGCCCATTACCTCCTGGAGGTAGTAGATGATTGAAACGGCAGTTTCTTTACTGACTTTCGGTGGGGAAACAAAGGATATTTTCGTCGCCTCGTTATTGGGTATATCACCTTGCAGGAACTCGAAAAATTCCTGTAATTCATTGACGGTTACTTTACTCAAGCTCATTTTCATTCCTTCTTTCTTATAGAGCCTTTGCTTCAGGCTACCTGATAGGGAAGCTGGTAATACCCTGAGCCACAGGACTCGTACTGGTCTTGATGTTCATAGATGGTTGCACGGATCCTTTCCCTGAAATGCTTGTTGTTTTTCGCCTTCGGATGCTCCTCCAGCAAATCATAGAGGTCGCTGAGTTTGGCTTTCCCACCTACACTTTCCATTGTCATCCGAATGAGATGATGCCAGGTTAGTATGGGGGAATCACCTTTGCTGATATCAAAGGAACCCATATGCTTATTTGTAAAAAACACCATCATGACATCTTCTTTGTGATAGAGAAGCAGATATTCCGTCACAATCGGAATAAACGGCTTTTTATATGTCCGTCCATCCGAGACGCAATTGAATTGTGCTTTGGTGATGGTTGCCTCAAGCTTTCCAATGCTGTTCAGGTCCCTTTGCATACTGTAGAAATGGCCCTGAGAACGGATGTCACCAACCAGGACGGCCAGACGCCCGTCTTTCCTAAGAGCCATAAACAGTTTTTTAACGACAAAGTTCAACTTCTCCATAAAATCTTTATAGTTTTCACACCGGGATAAGTCATCCGGGTGTGGGCTTCCCCACATATATCCGGAATATTTGATGATGTCATGATAGGGAGGGTGCAGAAATATCAGATCCGCCGAATCCTCCACATCATTTTTAAGCGCGTTCCAGTTTCCCTGGCCATGGGCGGGAGAGGGGTTCAGATCATATAAAATGGATCTGATCCCCAGCTTATCGGCTGCTGCTTTGCTGCTGCCGGACCCCGACATGGGATCCAGCAGCGTAAAGCTCTTTACGTCTTTGCCGTAATATTTTTTGCAGTCCAGAATGTATTGTGCTACAGATAAAATAACTTCTGGAGAGCAGTTTCCGCGCCATTTATTATCTCCGCCGTCACCACGTTCAGGAAATGCCAAAAAAGAGGTCAGTTCCTTGCCGACTCGCCTGCGGAGGTCTTCTGTACCCAACATCTGGGCTATCGTACGCCAGCGCTCGCCGAATTCCCGCTGAAGCAATTCCGCAGCTCTGCTCAAATCTATATCATTCATTCTCTTAACTCCTCTCTGAGCCTTAATAGGCATTTTTTAGTAATGATAGTCAAGAACACCTCCAATGAAATATGGCGTTCCAACTTCAGCCGTTCGAATAAACTCGTCCATAGTTACAGGCTCAAATCCATCTGATGAAACATAATCCTCAAAGCTTGCCGAAAAAGCTGACTTTATATTGTAAAGTAGGCTGCCAATCCGGGCGTGATCATGACAGAATTCCTGAAACGTTATCTTTTCAAACGACGCTATCTCTTTTTTAAACCTTTCATATTTATACTTGAAATACGATTCATGAAATCCTGCATAAAGAGTGAACGAAGCACTCTTTTCATCAAATTTGCATGAGCCGAAGTTCTCTAGCCATTTCCGGAAGTCTGCAATAAGTGCATCTCTATTGACATCCTGGCTAACATTATCTGCAATACTTTTTGTGAACCAGTGATCAAAGAAATCAGATTCGCATATATGCTCATCTTCCGGAATGGGAGCAGACATGATTTGATAAATTGTGCGATGCATACGTCTCCTCCTTCATTTAGGCCAGAACCAGGTCGTGGATACGTTCCTTGATAACCTCTATTACGTTCCTGATGCTATCACGGCTCGTTTGATACTCCCTGGCAATTTCCCGCTCCGACATTCCTGCAACCTTCATCTGGAGAATGTCCATCTGTTTTTTGTTAATCATAGAGGCAACTTCCATCCAGAGGAGACTGTCCTCAAATCTTTCAATCGGGTTGTGTGTTGGAATAACAGCTCCTAACAGAAGACCGTCTGTGCAGGGTATTACTTGCTCAAGACTGCAACACACAGCTTTTCGCATAGGCCGATTCTTATATTCGTGATAATTCTTGAGATCCGTTTCCATGGCGCTCCAGGCGATAGTCGAAAACTTGTACCTGTGTAGCTCCGGCCGTTGGATGTATTTCTGGACTGCACGCAGGTAGCCAAATATAACGATGTCATAATACTCATTTTCACCGAGATGTTTTTTGTTTAAAAAATCATATACAAGGTTATGGTTCGTAGCAGCAAAATCTTGCTGCTCTCTGGTCATGGTTTGCATTTTTTAATCCTCCTTAAAAATAAATTAAGCTGCCAGACGGTTTTATCCATCCGGCAGCATCATTCATAGACATATAAAAGTTTGTTGCTTACTCAAAGCCCAGACGACAATGAAAGCAGCATAGCCGGTTTTTCATTGCCTGACCCGCATTTTGCATACCGAACAACTGGCCACGATATGACCGTTTACGTTGCTTTTCATACCAATGGCATATCCGTTGCAGATGGGGCACTCAAATTCATAAGCTTTTCCGATTTTGACACAGGTTTTATGGGCTTTTTCCAAAAACAGTTTATCCCTGTCCTTGACCTGCTGCGCGTTTTCCATATCGTTATCCTCCTAATCCAGAGCGATTTGGTCGGCAAGCAGCTTCACAAAGAACTTTGCGCATTGGAGCTGCTCGCTGGTCGGAAGCTCTTCTCCCTGGCGGACCAGTATCAGGCCGCCCAGTTTGTCTGTGCCGGTGGCGATAGGAATAATCGCATTGGCCAAAAAGTCCATTTCAAATACGATTGGAACCGCCGCATTTTCCGCACCATGAATATATTCAATGGATTCATTCACATGAAACTCCAGACTGTCGGTAATTCTGGTGTTTGGTGGGATAGGGACCCCTTGTGCGGCAATAATCTCATACCTGTCGCATAAAGCGACGGGGACCTTGAATTGATTATAAAAGGTCTTCAGAAAGATTTTTGCCTGGATCTTGAACTCGTACATTGGCACATACCTCTCTAAAAACACACCGTTATTCGCGATGCTGATCTCAAGAGGATCACCTTCATTCATTCGCAATGATTTTCTGATTTCTTTCGGGATTACAACACGTCCCAAATCGTCAATTCTTCTTATAATTCCTGTTTTCATTCTTAATAAACGCTCCTTTCATTTTTACACAATAGTCGTATTTTTTAATGTTACAGCTGAACATAGCATTACGATGAACGCCTTCATTACTGCAAATATGCTTCCATTTTTCCGCGGTCTACATTGCATACGAATTCTCGCACCACAAGGAAAAGGCGCAGCGCACATACCACGTAGTGGACGATATCTACATAAAACAGTGGTACTTGCGTGTAATCATATTGGCTTGAAAATTTGTCCATCGCATCCATTAGATCTTTCCAGACCCAGTTCTCCTGAGTAGAACAACTTTCCAGGGCTTTCATGACTTCATCCTGCGTTTCTTCCTCTGAGGTTTTCTGGAAGAGTGAGTTTACATACCTTGCAATATATACAAAGAGATCATCATCCTTCATGAAGGCAACGAGTGCGTCGGCATATAAAATACCGGTTCGCAGGGTATTGATCCGGAGGACCAGCTCGCGATATACAGGGTAATGGGGATGGTCGGGTGCTTGCGGGATACCCATTTCAACCGCCTTGTTCAAGCGCTGCTCATAGTAATCCATGATACGCTTGAGTAAGGATGTGTTATATACCGGACACATCATTATCACCTCATTTCTGCCGCTCTGATATGGCATTTATTCCAGGACCTCAATCATGTCCGGAGCCATAATGACCATATCCAGGCATATGTCCTCAATGGTTTTTGTCTCTTCATAAAGTTCAGAAAAGATCTCCTCAAGTTCTTTGACTTTGTCTGGATCTGTTGGCTCATCAAAGCAGCAGTAAATGTCCACTGTCTCATTTTCGGTTTCTTTTTCCTCACCGTCACGGATCTCCGTAATATATCCCGTAAGCCCGGCATATTCATCTTTTATTCCGACGATGCCAGCTCCAACGGTGTATGTTTTCTCACCGATTACAATGGATTCCCCCGGCTTTTCAAGCAACATAGCACAACCTCCTTTCTGTAAAATAGAAAAGAGAGTGGGGTTATCACTCTCTTTCTTCCATCTGTTGAATTTCTCAAACCGCCTGCTGGGATGGAGCAGAAGTGTTCATGTTTTCCGCCATGGCCAGGCGGCCCTTCTTAATAAGGACCGGGCCAACCGCTAATTCCCAGGCCGCGATATACTGCGACACACGATTAAGCAGTTTGAAGAAATCCGCGTCATTCAAATTTGCAAATACTTTGGAAATGCACTGGTAGCTGTTACTTTGGCAGTAAGTACCACCGGTTTTGGCTTTTGCAGCAATGCCTTTTCCGTTTTCAATCTCCAGATACCATGGATATTTACGTTCTTTTCCGTCTGATCCGACGGTCGCACGGACGACTCTTAATTTAGTCACAGTTGAGTACCCATTTTCATCCGGAGTACCGAATATTTTGTCCAGCTTGAACTCAAAACTCTGAACTCCAAGCTGTACGCGGCTGAAGATGTACTGCGCTTCATCCGGAGAGATATTGACCGTTACCCGCACGGTATTTTTACCGGTCCCTTTGGAATAATCCTGCATGATGATGCCGATGTTGGAGTACATTTTTTTTCCGTCCCCAATATCGTCACCCTGGGCATGGAGGTGGGCATAGGTCTCAATTGGCGCCATATTCAGCTTGTCGATAAACTCAACCAGCTTCTTGTCGGTCTTGTACACGGAAATCTGGCGGGAGATAAAGTTATTTTCATTCACAGTAAATCACCGTTCCTTTCTTATACTTTAATATACCGGGCAATAAGGCCGGTAAGGTTGGCAGGAAGCTTAGTCAAGTCTGTAATATCGAGGAAGCCATCGCCGTAAATACGCTCAATGTTTGGCTTGTCGTCACCGATGGCGGCTGCAAACAGGGTTATTCCCTTATTGGTATACTCCCGTTTGATCCCCCGCAGGTCTGCTTCAGCTTCAGTGCCATAATAGTCGTAACTGGCCGGCTGCCCGTCTGAGATGAGAATCAGAAGCTTAACAGCTTCATTTCTTGTCATGAGCCGCTCTGCAACAAAGCGAAGCGCGGCCCCGTCACGGTTCCCGCTACGGGCGCTCATATCCATCAGCCGGAACATATCCTTTTTGTCCACCGAATCGAACTCCGCATAGGCAAACATATTCAAATCTTTGCTATACGAGGTATGGCCGTAGACAATGACAGGGACCCCCAGCTTTTTGCAAAAATCATGGATCGTGATGCTGGCCGCCCTGGCAACGGTAATTCTGTCGTTGCTATGCATTGATCCGCTTTCATCCACAAGCAGGCCCACTGCAAGCTGGACATCATCTAAAGGGAGACGGTTGTTATAAAACACACGTCCATTATCCTGAACCAGTGCGCGTGCATTCAGCCGTTTTCCCATGAGGAGTCCTGTCTGCTTTCCGCCTTCCTTTTTATCCTTCAGGACCTGAGTGACCTGTTTTTGCATCCGCTTTGACAGAAGCAGAAGAGGAGGGGCCACGCGTTTGTAGCTTTCCATCATGCTTTGCTCCACCACACTCATACGATTTACAGTAACCGGAATCCCTCGGTGAGCATTGCCAAAATTGATTTTATTTGCCTCAGCCTGAAGTTCTTCGGTCAGCTCTTCTTCCATCAGGCGTTCCACCTTTTCTTCCGCCGCTTGATTCAGGATGCGGTTCATGTCTTCCTCCGCCGAAGCGTAACCGGAGCCGCCATAATCATTGTTATAAGAGATTCCCTCCGAATCGCCCTCATCAAAGCTGTCGGTCTTCTCCAGGGCAAGGCGCCCGGTTTCGTAATCAAGCACTTTTTGAATGCTGTCTTTGACCTCTTCCTCGACGCCTTTGTCATGCTTGAATTTGCCCTTAAAAGGTACGCTTTTTCCGCTCCCGGAAGGATCGCTGCCACCGCTTGCTATTTGGTTGGCAAGATCGGAAAGAAGCTTACCCAGCAGCTCATCCAGGGAGGATCCGCCGTTCTTTTTCTCTTCCTTGACCTTTTCGACCATGCTTTTGATGTACTTCCACAACCGTACGATAATGCAGTTGGTGGACATATACCGGACCCTGACGTCATCATCATAAACCGCATCGTCAATATGCGGGATACAATCGTAAAGGGCGTCCAGATATTCTCCTTTGTAATTTTCAAGATTATTGATGTCGCCGCATTTGCAATACTGGATCATCAGATTGACCACGATGGAAAATTCATGGTCCCCACGGTCGATTTGTTTTTTAACGGACGGCACCAACTCCGGAAAGCGGAGATTGTTTAACAGGATGCCGGTACGAAATGTACCTGGGAATGCATCACACATTCTGGCCTCAATATAGACATCCTCCAGAATATTGCTGATGTTGCTGGCAGCCATACCAATGACTTTAATGGCCGTCTCATCTTCATCTGCATAGGCCTCCTTGATCTCCAGCAGGTTCAGCTCCTCCTGGGTGGACAGCTCTGTGGGTTCTGCAGGGTACATCCTTCCGGATAACATCGTCTGCATATACATTTGCAGGGCAGCAAAGTCGGTAAACAGGACATGCCCGATTTCATGGCCGTTGAGTCCCACCAGGCTGTCTGCGCGGAGCCTCCTGGTGGGGAAGCTCTGCGTCAGGAAATTGCCGGCGTTGATTCTGATGCAGCGGTTATCCGTGCAGGCCACTTCGGCATGTTCACTGCTGTCCCAATAGCTGAGCACCTTGATTTTGCGCTTATACCGCTTCGAGGCGGCCTCAGCCAGGTCAGTCAGATAAGCCGAAAAAGCTTTGGAGGCAAACAGCTCTTCATCGGTAATATTCAGCTTTTCGTTTTCAATGCGCTTTCTGAGCGTTAAATGTGAAGTTCTCATTCTTTCTTTTTCAGTCCTTTCTTATTTAATTGTTCTCCCAGCATCTGCTCCACCGGCACCTTGAAATAGTTCGCAGCGTTTAATACAAACCAGGCCGGAGGCATCCGAATACCCTGCTCATATTGCGCATAAGTCTTTCTGTTCACCCCCAATTGATTTGCAAGCTTTTCCTGGGTGAGGTGAGGGACCTGCAGCAATCTGAACATTCTCAGGTTCTCAGAGAGGTAATATTCTTCGCCGGGAACATGAACGAATTTGCCGTTTACATATTTCATCCCGTTTCACCGCCTCATGTCGAAAACTTTGGCTCCAGGCAGGTGGTGAGGATTTCCGCACGGTTTTCCGGATCGGCGGATACAGAAGAGAGGACCGTGTACTGGGCCGCCTCCATTTCATTGCCGCAGATCATAAAAGACTGCACCCAGGCAATTAGTTCCCTTACTCCGCAGCACCCATCGGTAATCATGGTCTCCCGGCAGCGTTCGGCGATTTCTTTCACAGCCTCCGCCATACGCTTGACGGCGGAAATATCCGTGCATCCGGTAATGCCTGTCACACGCTTCACCAGGGTTTCCACATCCGGTTCGTCGATATCTATCACAAGGTTCATCCTGGATATGACGGACTGGTTGAGATCCTTGCAACCGTTATAATCGTTATTGGTAGTGACGATGATGACGGTATCGGGATGGCGGTCAATCTTTTCTCCTGTCGGCAGCGTGATCGCATTGCAGCGGTCCAGCAGCGAGTTGAGGCCCACCAGGACACCGGGATTGGCAATGATGGACGGCTCCTGGATTTCACAGCAATAGCCGTACCGGATGGCATTGACCAGCGGTGTATCCACGTATTTGAACCCTTGCTTTTTTTCCTTTTCCAGATCTTCTTCCGTTGGAGCCTTGCTTCCGATTACTTCAATCAGCTTCTCATAGACCTCATCCTCCGTGATATCTTCGTTGTATTCTCCTGTAAGCTTGAAATAGGCCGTAGGAGGGTCCATACGGATATCCTCAAAGCTGGGATAAGAGCTGCCCTCCGGAAGTGGCTTTGATCTTTCAGCCTTCATATCCGGAAGGATCTGTCCAAGAAAGTCCATTATCTCTGAATTTGCGGAGCAGGTAATATGCACATAGGGCAATCCCATCCCGGCTGCAATCGCTTTAGAGCCTTCCGTCTTTCCGGTCCCTGCCGGTCCCCGCAGCATAAAATTACGCATCGGCTGGCTTGAGTCGGTCGTCATTTTTGCGTGCTGGCAAACCCTGACTACCTCGTGCGGAACCACATACCAGCTCGGAAGCTCAGGGATCATCCGTTTTTCTGCGGCAGACAATTGCCTCTCGGAAAGAGGGTACTTGCTGACAAAATCCTCATGTTTGGTAGCAGCAGTTGGGGCTGCCGGCGCCATACCCGGTTTTAATATCTCGAAATCACCAAACAGCGTGGTGGTAGGAGAGTAGGCCCCTTTATTCAGATTCAGTGTCGTTAAGGCCGCAATGTTACCGATCTTTGGAATGCTGGTTTTGATGCCCGCCTGACTCAGATTATCCGCATTCTCTATGCGGCGGTACAGGTTATCGCATAAAACAGCCGCTGTCTTTGAAGCTTCTTCAAGATCGGAATAACCATCCTTTTTGCATTGAAGAAGCTTTCCATATTCGTCGGCAAACTCCGTGTCATTCATCGCTGTAGGCAGCAGCGCAAAGATCAGTGCTGCACCGCTGCTCCCGTCTTCCTTGAGTGTGTAGCTTTGGGGGGTGGATGCGGGATTCGTGTACCTACCTGCGGAGAATTTTCCGGTTCCGTGAGTAAATACAACCGCATGTATCTCACCGGTATGACTCGGATACTCGGCAATGGTCATGTTTCCGTTTTGTGTTCCCAAAGCACCAGGGGCTGTGCTTCCGGCAGCTGCCGCAAGGTCAAGCTCCATATATGCCTGAATTGCGCTCAGTATTGCAGCGTGCAGGGTGCTTTTTTTGTCCCGTGACTGGTTATACATTGATGAAACATCCGTCTGCGCTTTCACCACGGAAGGGTCATTGAAAGGCTCCGGCAGATGGCGCTGCCATGTCCAGTTATCAAACAGTTTCGTCTTTGCCATTTTTTAAACTCCTCCTTAAATGCCGGAAGAACCGTTTTGTAAAAACGGTTCTTCCTTAATTAATTAATTTGGGATACTACCATGAAAGAATGATGCGGTCTTCTTCGACGCTGGGTTTCAGGCCATTGTCGCAGAATACCTTCGCAAGCTCGCTCCACCATTTCTTTTTCGGGAGATTCTCCAATTCTTCCAGTTTTGTCTCCTTGCCTTCACCGTCCATCACGCAAACTTCTCCGAGTTCCTTAATGATCAGGAAGGAATGGCCATGGGCATTCAGCTCTGTGATAAGCTCCTGAAGGACATCGCGGCCCATAAGGTCATACCAGACCTCAACATCAACCACCGGTTCCGCTTCCGGTTTTGCCGGTGCAGCGGTGCCTTCTGACGTCACAGCATCGTCCAGTGAAACAATCTTCATCATGTTGAACTTGATGCGGGCATACTGGTCGATGGTGACATCAGCGTAGTTGTATTCGCCGGTTTCCGTTGTTTTAATTCGCCCTGTTCCGCCCTTGGCCGCCAGCTTAACCGGGGTCTCCTCGCACCATTCCCATGTCGCATCCGGATAAGCTGATTTCAGTTTATCTGTGATGCGGCAGTTTACATGGCGGAGTAAAATCTTTTCCGGGGGATCGGCAATTTCCGGAACAATGAATGATTTGGCTTTCCTTTTCGGCCTTTTGGGTCTATTGGCAATCAGTTTTGCAACTTTTTCCTTTATGGATTTGCTGCCAGTGATGGCATAGGTTGTTAAAATAAACAGTGCCCATATTCCAACAGCGCCGATGATCAGCCACTGTGAGTGGGGACCACGGAAAAACGCCATGATGGAAAGCATGGTTACAATAAGGAATTGAATACTTCTGGTGAACGTCTTTGCTTTCATTCTTTTTTACCTTCCTCTCAAATTTTTTTGAAATAAAAAAAAGAGGAATTGCAGACAGGTCTTCAGATTTCCTGAAAGAACTGATAAGCAATTCCTCTTATTGCCGCAATGGGATCATCAACCCATCATAGCGGCAGATCATTGTCCTCGCAATCAACTTCATCGAATCCCGGCGCACTCTGGCCATTTTGGCCTGTGCCCTGCGCGGATGGGGATGCGGCTGATGCACTTGAATTCGGAGCGTCTTCGCCTTTGGCTTTACTTGAAGGTCCATAATTCCAGTCATATAGGGTGACTTTTGGGATCATGGCTTTAGTACCGTCCGGCTTTTCATAATCGACGATATCCATGTCGCCAGCAACTTCAATGAGGCTGCCTTTTTTGACGCCAGCATTGATCATACGCTGCGCTTGTTCGTTGTAAAGCCAACACTGTAGAAATACAGCATGCTGCTTTTCGCCAAACCCTTTGTTTACCGCGAGATTGAAGCGCAAATACGGATTCTGATTCGTACTCATTTTCAGCTCCAAATCGGCAGTAACACGACCTGTTGTGCTTATTGTTATCATTTACCTGCTCCTTTCTGCCTTTTACGGCTAAAATAAATCTATAAATAAAAAAGTGCCAGCCGGCGCTGCTACCACATGGGTACAGCTATCCTACTGACACTTTGATTACAAACTTAAACAACGTGTGCATGGTGAGAAGGTTACTCACAATCCCAAAAAGGGAGACGCACAAAAATCAATTACGTAAGTATTATAACACCATATATTGTATTTGTCAATATTATATACACAATATATAGTGTTACGCATTATATTCATAGATGTCAAATTTACTCATTCTTCCGTAGAAACGGGGTGGGAGTAAGGTTTTTTACTGGTTTTGGCTTTCTGAAGCTCTCCGATTACTTCAAGCAGCTCCCGGACTTTTTCTGTATATTGCTGCTGGATATCCTCCAGCTTTTTTTGTTGATCCTTCTGAAGCGCCAGCATTTCCTTCTCCTTAGCGATGCCGGCCAGCTCCAGTCGCCGTTCAAGCTCGGATTGTGCTGCAGCTTTCTGATCCTCCAGCAGGCCCTTGAGGTAATCCGTTTCCTTTTCTTTTTCCAGCAGCTGGTTCCGGACGGCAAGGCATTGCCTTTGCTCTTCATCCAAACTCCGTTTAAGCTCCTCGGACATTTGTTTAAGTTCCTTATATTCTCCCAGAAGGCCTGTGAGCGTATCATTTTTTTCACGGTATTCCAAAACCAGCGCTTTATGTGTCTCACATATCTCTTCAGCCTGTGCGTACTGCTGACAGATCTCATCATACTGCTTTTTAAGCAATCCCATCTCTTCTTCATCCTGGGAGAGCTGTCCTTCCAGAGACTGTATCCGCTCATTGAAGATAGACAGCATGCTATCCTTCTCTGAGAGTTTCTCCCCGAATTCTTCTTCTCTCTGTTGCTGGAAGGTGGTAACTCTTTCACAGAGGTTAACAAAAATATGCTGGATCCGTCCGGTCAATTGGGACAATTCCTCCACGTCAACTGCCATGAACGGCTGTATTTGCTTAATTGCGTTAAGCTCATACAACTGCATGAGCTGGGTCATAAAATCCTTTGGAATCAGCCCGGATTCGGTAATCATGACAGATATTTTTTCCTTCATTTCCTCCGGCATCCGTACACTCCATGTCGTATCCAATGCTATACCCCCTTTGTTTACATTTTCGGCTCCTGAAACCCTTGTGTTTGCGTATGTTTACATGTTTACCGATGTAAACAGCGCGTCAGCTTTCTTTTTCAAATTCGCCCAAGTCCTCATAGCCTAAAAAACTGTCGGTAGCAAGTGCCGTGTTCAGGTACTCGCTACCGACATTAATCTGCGGGGCTTGAGAAAAATAGAGCTTGTATCTGTGCCCGATTTTGAGCTTGCTGTTTTTGCTCAGATACAGTGTCGATTCGATGCCGTCCTCATCCATCATTTTTACCTTGTTGCATTTGCCGATCAGTTTGGAGATGATCCCTACGCAAATTCCTTCTACCGTTTCATATCTCTTTTTGATAACAAGGCTATAGATATGAAAGCATTTGTAAAGGCTGATCAGCAGCACCATGCAGCTCAATATTAAAAATATCCGGTCCGCCGCATAGAGGTAATAAGCGACACCGAAAAGAAAGCACCCCACACCGGTCAGTAATGTCAAAAGAGCCTTGCGGAACAAGGTTCTGGGAAAATCCTTTAATTTAACCATAGATCCTCGAACCCTCCTTATAGAGTTTCAAACATAATGAGCTTCTTGAGATAGAGGTTTGAAACAGCCTGTAAAACAGGTTTCTGTTGTGCATAGAACCGGCTGAAGATGCCGATGTTTTCACAGGTGGTGATCTCATCGTCATACAGGGTATCCATGACCTTATCGTTGCTGGTCAGATCGGTAGCTCCTTTATGGACACATTTGATCAACTCGGCAGTGGAAAGCAGCGTTTGCTGGCTCAGGGCAAGAACAAGCTTTTCGTCATTTGTCAGCTTATCTTTTCTGAATATATTTTTCGTAATCCGGAAAGGGATACCGCGTACAAAGGTAAGATGGAAAAAAGCGCCGACCTTCGTAGCAAGGCCTCCGGTTATCGGGACAATATACAGTTTGCTAAGCAGATTATAAAGCGCATCAATCCCGACGTAATCACGGCCGGATACGATGAGGCCTTTTTTTTCCAATCTGTCCAGGTAGTCCTCGAAGGATGCTTCGCCGATCATGTGGGCTTCCCGTTCTTTCTTGTAAAAAATGGCCCGCAGCTCATCCAATGTATGAATCATCCACATAGAGCTTGACCAGATAATCATTTCCTGAAGGTCAAGTACGTGCTCTTTATGATTGAGGATAACAACCGGATGCCGGTTGCCATTTTTACCGTTTCGCATCTCATATCTTCCGACTGCCGTGTAGAATGTAATCATAAAAATCCCTCCTCGGGTTTCATAAAATTTAACTATTATATACGATTTGGAGGAGTATTTTTCAACATCTACAAGATCATTGAGAGAAAATGCGGATCCTTGCGAAGCTTTGAGGCTGCCCTGGAAATCCAGGCGCCAACGTGCGAAGACTTTACACCGTAGAGCTCGGCAATCTCTTTGCCCGTATAGCCTTTGATCTTCAGTTCTATCGCTTCGATTCCTTTCAGTGTGACACCGTTATAACTTGTCTTCACACAATCAAGTATCTTCAGGATCTCTGCTTCGGAAAGAGAATTCATGCTATCTTCCGAATCTGTGGAGATGATACCCTCCAGAGTGCTCCTGCTGTCATCACCTGCCGGGGCATCCAGATACAACAAGGGAGGCTGTTGACTCAAGACTGCACGGCAATGGTCCAGCAGCTTGTTTTTTACAACCACCTGTGCGTAGGTTTCAAATTTTGTACTGCCGTTATAGGTTGCGGCAGCATGGCAGAGTGCCAAACAACCGACCTGGTAAAGGTCGTCGTATCCCAGTCCCTGGATCTTTTCATTTACGTGGATGTTCTTATAAATGGCCCATTCAACAATCTCCAGGTTCTCGACAATAACATTCTTCTGAACTTCACTAAGAGCTTCTATCTTGCACACGATGTTCACCCCGTTTCCTTTTCTTTTTTGGTGTTTTTATGGGCTTCCTTTTCCGGAGCATGGGCTTTTTAATCCGGTACAAGTTCCAGGACATGACTGGGACTGGGTATGGTCTGTTCATTCGGTACACTTTGATCAACCTTTCTGTTTTTGATTAGAGCGCTGCGCGTTCAGCCAGACACATGTTATTTTGAAGCGTTTTTTCGCATTCCCGGATGAGCTGATCGCACATGTATTCTGAAAATAGCCCGATATGGGCCTGCTGGGAAGTCAGGCTGAATTTATACTGCATCCAGCGGTAAGCCTCTGCTTTTGTCATAATGCCGTTTTTCCAAATCAGGCCGAAGACCTTGTGGGCCTTAATTCGTTTGTTGCGAAGGTCTCCGTTGGCCAGGCTCCCTTTGGGCAGCAGCGTATTTTCATGGACGCCCACATAGGAGTTGCAGGCAGGATACCTGGGGCATACATAGACATACCGTTCAATCGCTCTGTCGCCATATACATAGGAGGCGGCCCGAAGAACCGCTGTTCTGCCACAATAAGGGCACTTGATGGATTTCTTTTTCATTCTCATCACCTCGCTTTACTGTTTTAATGCGTGATTTACACGTATAGCCCATTACTCTACATTTAAAAATGGAGTTCGCCTGTTTGATATGGATTCTGGTAAGAAAAGTGAGTAGATTTGAGGCAAAATGGTAGTGTTTTCCTATATCAGTCGTGCTGAGGGCGTTTTGCTGCCTGTAAAAAGGGGCACGGCTCATCGCTGTCGATGTTCAGCTTGAACCACAAGGAAAACAGTTCATGGAATTTTAAATTGCTGATAACACCCAAACACTCACTTTTGTCAATTGGATGGCCGGTCAGAATCTCTGCGTCAGATGCGGGCAGAAGGATGGGTGAACCGTTATAGGCCGGTACAAACAGGAAGTTGCCGCACTGGTTTTCTTTGTTAAACTTGCATATGCTGCAATCCACATAAATGGAGTTTCGCCAGTTTCCCTGTGCGGAGCATAAAAAGGAATGTACGGTCCTGATATCCGTTTTGCATTCGTTTGCGTTCATTTTTCATAACCTCTTTTCTGTTAAAATAAAAAGGAGATCAGCGATGTAAATTCAACTGATCTCCTTTTGGTGTATAGCGGGGAACCGAAAGCTTCGGCCGGATTAATTAAAAAGGTCATTGATCACTTCAGTGATCTTTGGGATGACGGTGTTGTTGAAAATAAGCGTCATGGCGCCGAGCAACAATGCTCCCAGCACGACTGCAATAATGACTTTAACACCGTCCGAGATGTAAAAATCTCCGCTTTGATTAACAAGCGCTGCGTGTGCGCGAAAAACCAGATTGTTTGCCCTGACGGCAATCCTTTTAAATAATTTGCTCATGATATATAAGCCTCCATTCTTAATCATTTTTTATAACCATTCTAAAAAACCGCGTTGGAAAGGATATGGCTTGAAAAGCAAAGCCAGCTGCGCTACATTCGACAGCCGGTTTTGCTTTTGGCACAATAGCCACACCCTTTGGCTAAGTGAAACCACTTGTAAAAATAACAGTCACCTCTGCTTTCTGTGTAAATTTATATATATAATCTCCAGCGAGGGAGTTAACGGAAGAACACTCCCAATGAGGTGATAACCTCCATGCTAAGAACAACGGCGTAGATAATGATAATGCAGATCAGCATAAACATGGAGTATTTCTGGATCTGCTTGGGCCGCTTTGAGGTTTCCTTTTTCAGGTTGTTCTGTTCGATTTGCCGCATGTCGAAGCAGATCATTTTGAAATACATGTGCTGGTCGTCGCCCCGCAGGGTGCCGATCAGGCCGCGGATGATATCGGAAAGCAGCGTGCTGTTGACTCGGCTCTCAAAACGGAGCAAAGCATTTTCGTAATTGCCTGTTTTCATATCCGCGATAGTTTGGTCCAACTCAGCGGCCATCTCCTTGGCCGCTATGCGGCGGTAGGAGATGAGAATCTTCAGAACATCCCGGTCATTTTCCAGGTTCTGTGCGATAGCCATGGCAAACCGGGGAAGCTCGGCCTCTATGATTTTCTTTCGCTTTTTTACAAAATCAAATGCTGCATAGTAGGAAGCGAACCATAAGGTAACGGCCAGCCCGACGATTATAAGGAAAAACAGGGGATGAATAAAAAATACCGGGATAGCGCACAGCACGGTCAGGGCTGATGTCACATAAGCTTTCAGGACATAAACCTCGGGGGACACCTTTATCCCCGCAATACTGAGTGCTGTCTGCAGCTTGCTTTTTTTAAGCTTATCCAGTTTGATATACTTTTCAAAATAGCAAGCGATTCTGGTGATATAGACATCCAGAAGCTTCTCTTCTTTGGCGCCCTTTTGCTTGCGGGACAGCAGCATCATTTTTGAGGTCTTTGATGTAGGCACATCGACAAAAACACAAGACAGGTTATACGCACCAATCCCTATAAAAATGGAAGCCAGTATTATCATAAATATCATGTCATCACCCCTTATACTCGACCGGCTGCGACAGCTTCATAATCCTTGAGAGTGAGAAAAGGATAATGGCAGTGCAGAGGGCCATGGCTATTTTCCCCGGCGTTGTAAAGACCAGCGCATGAAACCAATCCTTATTGAGGATGTACAGCAGAGGCACGTTGGAAATCACCAAAAACATCATGGTGATGGCTTCGCGCTTTGGCGCACTCAATATTGCCTCCAGGTCCGACTGGACAACGCGGAGATCCGAGAATTTCTGAACCGTAACGCTCAAGGTATATTTCATGGTGCGGTCGCTCTGGCATTGGATGAGGGTGTTGCACCATTCGTGGAAAATCCGGTTCGGGATCTTCATCTTCATGGTGTTGAGCGCGGAGGTAAGGTTGGCGTTGATCATTTCAGCCTCTGCCACAAATGCCTCAAAGGTCCCCTTGACTGGCGGATTGATGAATGGAAGGTTTTCCTTGACAGCGCGAAGGATGTCTTCCGTCCTCAGATACGAGGTGGTTATAATGGAGATAGCTGTCTCCAACTCCTCGGCCAGATGCTTTCTATAAACGCCGGCCGTGGAACGTATATACCAGACCGGGGCCAGTGACAGTCCGATCCCCAGGATGGGCACCATAAATACGTTGTCCAGAAGCAGCGCGATGATAACGCCGCCTGCAAAGAGCAGGAAGGAGATCCGTTTTATGATTTGGAATTTATTCTCCCGGCCCGTTGCCTTGAGCAGCTTCTCAATTTCATAGGATTGCCGGGCGAAGAAGCTTTTGGGAGGTGAACCGGTCAGCGTTTTCAGATCGTCACTTAATGTGTTTTTTTTATGGCTTTGCAAAGCGTTGATAAAATCCTCGAATTTAACGCCCAGGATCGCGATCAACCCGCTGCACAACAGTACAAAAATCGTGATAAGAACCCATTGCATACTATCCCTCCTTTACAAACAGGTTGAGTTCCTTTTTGGAAATCCCGTTATCCAACAGTCTTTTCTTGAGGGAGTCGGAAATCTCTCCCACCTTCTTATGCCGTCCGACAACCTGTGCATTTCCGGTTTCATCCGTTTTATTGTCCACAACATCAAACTTGTAAAGGACCCTGTATATCAGTTTCCCGTCCGTATAGTTCTCCCCCTCGATCACTTCCATGATTTTGCGGGAGCGGTCCTCCAACTGTTTTGTAAAAATTACGACAGGGTAGGCCTCCACCATGATCTGCATGAGAATTGAATCGTCCATATTGTGCTTGCGTTTCGCCAGGGTCATCATGCGCCGGTATGTGGACTCGGAGGAGTTACTGTGGATGGTGGTGCATACCGTATGACCGGTTCTGCTTGCCTCAGCTGCACTGAGACTTTCAGCTGCGGACCGCATTTCGCCGATGCCAATCACATCAGGATGCTTTCGCAGCACACGCTCCAACAGAAAATCCTGGTTGATATTCATGGTCGGATTTTCATGGGGCCTGGTAAGCAGATGGACCACACTGTTTATGATGTTTCCGTCTTTGTCATGTTTAACAAGGTCGAATTCCCTGCTCCCCTCCTCAATGGTGATTAAACGTCGGTTATTAGGGACCATCGACAAAAGCCAGCTCATGATCGTGGTCTTCCCCGAACCTGTCGAGCCTGCAATACATACAGAAACACCATACCGGATACATGCGGTTAAAAAGTCCAGCATTTCGTCGGTGGCGCTGCCGGATGCTAAAAGCTTTTCCCGGCTGACGGTCTGCTGGTTGACGATACGGATGGAGGCGTTGATGCCCACCTCTGGATCCACTATCGGTGTCTTATCTACGGAGATACGGATGTTTTTGTCCAAAAATCCGATGACTGACGGCATGGTATCATCAATGACCATGCCGCACCCGTTCAGCATACGCCGGATTACATCTATTCCGTGTTGAGGGGAGGCGAACTTATCCGGAATCTTGATGCTGCGGCCGCTGTTCATGATGACCTCAATATCATTGAAGGCGTTGATATTCACCTCTTCGACATCCGGCATATAGATCCACTTTTTAAGGAAAGAATAGCCGGCCATATCTTCATAGAGCTTTTCTTTGAGCTGCTTTGTTGACAAGCCTTCTATGGCATACTTCCGTTTGACGATATACTTTTCAATAAATTCCTGCAGCAAGGATCCGGCGTCCTCTGTATTGCTTTCACTGGAGAGGGTATTGGCATGATGCTGGGTACAGTATCTTTGCACATCCTCAAGGATATTCTCATAGGTCATGCCCTCGGTTGAGGCGGCACGGAAAAAGATATCATTCAGGTTTTCCATCATCGGCCACCTCAACAATCTTTTTTATAGACTCCATATATTTCACGTTGCAATAGCGAATTGCGTTGAACAGGTCCCCGGATGTCGCGCACCGGTCAATCTCTTTGCTGTAGGGCAGCAATCCGTCGAATCCCCCGATAACATGCCCCATTTCATCCAGCGCATGGAAAGGGCGGGCAAGGCCTGCGAAGGTCAGGTGTTCATCGAACCGGAACCGGGGATCGGTGAGCAACGGTTGATGCGCCTTCAGGTAATTGACCCCCTTGAGGTCCGGTGTCAGAATGCGGATGACGATATCGGCCATTTCAATGGTTGCGGGTGTGAAAAAGTTGGTCATCGTGGAGGTGCAATCCAGAATCACATAATCCACCAGCTGCGCGGCAGTAGTAATCAGGTCTTTAACCTTTTCATATTTAAGCTGGGGATAGGTTAACGGGTTTTCGCCTGCAGCATACCCCATAAGCCCGATAAACGGATAGGATTTTAGCACGGATACTTTCCCGGCCACCAGGCCCGTGTCTATTTTGAGTGAAGAGAGTATGTGTCCGATGGAATAGGTTGTTTCTATGATTTGATCGGGCAGCCATATGGGAAGCATGGGCGTTTCCTGATCCGGATTAATGATGATGGCCTTTTGCCGGCTGCGGGTAAGAGCTTTAGCCAATATGCAGCAGAACACGGATTTCCCACTTCCTGAGCTGCCCCAAACGGTAATTATTTTCGCCATGATGCGCTCCTCCTTTAATAAGCCTGAGATAGGAGTTCAGCCTCAGCAGAGGTGGCTGCTGCGGTTTTATCTCTGTATGTTTTCTTCAGGGCCTCATCTTGTTTTCCCAGAAGCTCTGCCGCAAGCTTCGCATTGCCCCTGGAGATCAGCGCCACATGGATTACGCCCTCGTTTTCCAATCCGGTGATGATCTTTGCCTGTTCAGGAGATGCGAGGACCGTGATTGTAGCGGACTGCCGCTTATCCTCATCGTCTTCAGGGATCTTTGTGTTGTCCACATCAAAGCCCTTTGAGTCGGAAACAGACAGGACCTTTACAAACTGCAGCTCAGGGACATCCACAGCAAAATCAACAAAATGATAAATGCGAATGATATCTCCCTGCTGGAGCTTATCCGACAACCCGCTGGCCAGAGATTTGATGGTGAGGGAGATGGCGACCTTCCCGCTGGGGATCTGGCTGAGCTGTATGTCGGAGGAAATCGGTGTATTGCTGATTTTCGAAGAGAGGATATAGTCACCGGGAACCAGGTCCGCCGCCGCATATTTCCCGACCACATCATCTGTTTTTTTGGCAATGTTGGAAGGCAGGTTATAACTGCCGACTTCTACTATTTCAATGTTATCTTTGGTGATGAGCACACCCTTTTCCACACTTTTGGTGATACGAGCGATTTCGGTTTTCCCGTTAGTTTTGGATATAACTGTGGGGATGGCGATGAATGCGATAACGACTGCCAGCACAATGCTGATGACGCCATATATAAATCGGTTGTTGAATTTCATAAGATTGCTCCTTTACTTAGAATTAAGGGATCCGCGGCAGCCAGTAAGCTGCCGCAGATAAATTTATTCACGGTTCGTGTACCAATCATCGAATAGACTGCCCTGGATGGAAACATAGTCATCCACATTAACAGAGAGCATGCCATCAGGAGTCCATACATCAAATGCCCGTGAATAAACGGTATATCGCTTTCCGTCCGGGAACCAGACCGGGCTGAAATGTACGTTGCGGCTGTAGGTTGAAAACGGATTTGCCCTGAACTGGAACTTCGCGTTGCGGCCGCCGATGGTCCGCTCAAGTAGTCTCAAGTAAGTGTTGTACTGGAATTCAGGGAAATACGATACGGCCGTTTGCGCATAGGTGAAGTGGCTGCTGGGAGCATCGGTGGACAGGACCGTCGATACGGTGTTTTTTACCCCGTAGCCGCTCTTCATGGTTTTGCCCGATGCCGTAGGCACGATGTCATCCGGCATCATGGACATGGATCCGGATAGTCCGGCCGAGTAGCCGGTGTAGTCATATTCCCAATCACCAAAATCCACCCATTCGCCGTTGTCAACCCAGTGGCCCCAATCGCCATGGTCACACCAGTCCCAGTCAGATACCCATTGCCAGTCCGGCTCCCAGTGACAATTCCAGATTCCCCAGGACGCATAGGTTTTCTGAGGAAGCGAAGGAAGATACGGGACCGTATAGCTGGGATTGGTATCCGAAGCTTTCGGATCGGGAGGAGTGTTCTCGCTCAGGTCCACAATTCTGGCTGTAAAAGTATCCTGCGCTGTATAAGCTCCGGAAACGGAAGCACGTATCGTAATGGTCTGCGGAGTGGAAGGCGTATGCCACTTTGCCCAGACCACCTGGGTCTCGGATGCGGGGATGACAATATTATTCACTATGTAGGTGAGTCCGTTGATGTGAAAGGTGACAGAGGCAGGTCTGTCCGGAGTGATCCGTGAGCCTGCCCGCAGCGTAATGCTGGAAATAACATCCGTGTCCACCCGGTATTCATAATCCGGAGCCTCTATATCCCCTCCGTTATCGGAGGATTCCCTGTACTTGACAATGCCGATGCCCAGATAACTGATGATGTTCGCGTTGGAAGCAGGAGTGGTGGTGGAGCCGGTCCAGGCACCAAAGCCCAGGTCGGAATATTCCAGAAAAATGGACAACGGAAGGTTTTTATGGGAGAGGCTTACCATCTTTGCACGAAGTCCACCGCTTGCAAGCTGATCATAAAGGGCCGCTTCAGTCGCCGTCATGCCATACGTGATTCCATTAAGCATGAAATAGGCGATGGGTTCGATGAGCAGCTTATATTCACCGTTTATCAGTGTATCATAGTTGATTCCGGTGGCATCTGCAACCATGATTGCGGCATACTCTGAACAAAAATAGCTTTTCACAGCTTCAATTGTGCTGCTTCCGTCACCGCTGATGATACGGGGCATGGCAACCTGCGGAATCAGACTGGTATAACTGGATCCGGATGGAGACAAACTCTGCCCGGATCGATACTGAAGCTTGTTTACCTTCCCAAAATGCACAATGCTTGAGAAGGTTTTGTTGCTGAAGTCAACGGGTGTAGAGACGGCATTACCGCTGCTTACGCGTATTACGGTAACGCGCACGCCGTCATTTCCGCCATTCCAGTAGCTGTCGTTTGAGCCGTTTCCCATACCCCCGCCACCTCCATCCATATTGCCATCCCCTTCAGCAAAGGCAGTGTGGGAAAGGCCTGATGATAACAACACCAGGCAGAGAAGCATGGTAAATATTTTTTTCATATCTGCACCTCCAAAAGAAAAAGACACAGTTTTGAAATACTGTGTCTCAATCAGATACTATTAACTTTTTAATCCATCGAACCTATTTGTTTATTAGGGTCTCCATCATTATGAATTGGTTCAGAAATCGCTTTAGCGGGCTTGATCCATCCGAAAACCGGGTCATATATTTCGCCTTTCTCATTTTTACTTCCAGGGGCAGGGGCGGATGTAGATGGTGATGGTTTTATTTCTTCAGGCTTGTATTCCGGTGGTTTATTAGGATTTTTGGAGTCTGCACTGGTTACCGGCTTTTCCGGTGGCTTCGGTTTTTCCGGATCCGGGTCCGTGAAATCCACGACTACATTGTTATCCTCGTTTTTCACCTCTTTGGGATACTGGCCTTCATCGGCCTTTGGGTTAGCCTCTCCGCCTGAAGCTATCGGGTCGCCGGGATTGCCGGACGGAACATCGCTCTTGTTTTCTTCCCAGCTGCCGGTCACTTGCTCGTTATCGGTTAGTTGTCCGGTCGGCGCAGGATCCGGGACAAAACCCGGCTCCTCGTCGTTACTCAGATAGAGCGAAACTGCTAATGAACCTATGCATAGGACGATCAGCGCACCGATGATAAACGGTCTGCCGGTTAAGATTTTTTTTAGTTCCATTATAATCATCTCCTTTGGCTATTATATACGGGCCAATTCCATTTTTTACAACAACTCAAAATTTGGTGTTGTGGTGCCCGGTTAGAATGATCCGTTGGGTAATGGTTGGATATCGGCTGCCAAACATGGTGATAAAAAATTCTGCGTTACAGGAAAAGGTGTACTCAATTTTATCGGTCCCGTCCTGCCTGAACTCAAGATTAATATTTGTGAGCCGATAGTCCTCATTGTCCAGTTCTATTTTGTTTGCAAGCCCAGCTATAAAGTTTTGCTCCAGCTGCTGTTTATAGGAGCTGCTGGAGTAGAGCGTATTGATATAAGCGCTGAGATTGCCTTCCCTCTGGGATCGGAAGGTATCCTTATAAATGCTGGCTGTCAAATTATTCAATTCCATTTTAGCACCGTTTCGGATGTTAATACAATTAATTTTGACAGAAGCGAAGAGGAGCAGGAATGAAAGCAGCATAACAAGGGCTACAATGATAAACACAGTTGTGTAAGTGACATTGCCATGTTTGTTTGTAAGAAGCATTTTCACTTTCATCACCTCATTTCCAATAGCGCTCGCTGACGCCGGCACCCCTGGCTACGATGGTAATCCTGGAAATGTTTAATTTCCAAAACCCACCTAAGTTTGCATAGCCGGTGATGGTTATATAGAACGGCGTACCCAGTTGGATAGCATTATGCATTCCGGCAGGACGGGGCGTTTTATATGTGGAGTCAACGGTATAAGTGATGCCGGTCGCGCCAGTGATTTGCCCGCTCAGGTAATTGAACAGGGTATCCGTATCGGCATTGATACCTCCGCTTAGCTGTATCTGCTTAACCATCTGGTCAGCACAATGGTCCAGTTGTTGTTTTACAGAAATAATACTGAAGACGTTGATGATAAATGCCAGGATCAATACGGCGATAAAGATATAGACTACCGTACTGATATAGGTCGCCTCAGCTTTTTTTGATTTCAAAATCCCTATTATGGTATTGCACAAGTTTTACACCACCTTTTTGAGAAAAAAGAAAGCCGCTGATCCAATGCTCATCAACGGCTTCCTATTTCTTGATACAGTTTTCACTGTGCCCATTATATCAGATTGCTTTTTACCAGTAAATCGCAAAACCGTGTCAATAAAAGTTCTTTTCATGCCAGTTTTGTGCCACAGGCAAATTCCTGATTCTTTATATGTTTTGCCTGATGATGCGGGTGATGATGCCGACTGCCACATTGCGCTCCTCATCTATATGGGTCACGGCAAAACTGACATCATCTTTTTTCCCCGGCGTCCGGTTGTCGTAGCAGGAGTGGGCTATGGCGTTGACTCCGATACTGAGTCGGACAAAAACAGTGCCCTTATGAATGTCGGTGACCTTGCCGGCATATTTGCCCTGAACCCGGCACTTTTTCAGATTATCCCGGCTGGTATTGCCGGCCACGCTTTTAACATCCGCCTTAATGGAGATGGTCTCCAGGGAATCCCGCTTCACGCTGAGGATGCGGATCAGGATTTGATCGCCGACACTGAAGCGCTCATGGGCGTCTCCCAACCAGTCCCAGGTGAGGTCCCTGGCTAGGATGGAGCATTCCACCCCAAACACTTCGACACGGATAACCTTATCGGCCACCGCGATGACACGGGCCTGGACGATGCGGTCTTCGTAGATGCGGTACATACCGGAGGCGTCGGTGCCCATGTAGAAGATCTGACGCTTTTTTAGCATGGCCTCTTTTCTGCTGGCCACAATGCTGCGGGCCTTTGAATCAATGCCTTTGATAATGAAATCAATTTCGGCGCCCAGCATATTGCCCAAAATCTTTGTCTGCCTCAGCATCATTTCACCATAGTTGTGCCGGTCGTCTTCCATGGGATTGATCATCATCTCGGACATCGGAATTACAACCCGGAATTCCTTATAATAGACAACCGCGATGGTTTTATCGGTTTCCGTCTTTTCAATACCGCCCAGAACACCGGTTAAAATCTTTTTGGTCCGGTAGGCATTCTGGACCTCATGCCATGCAAGGTCTTCACGGTCTTCCTGAGTCTCTATCTCACCTCCGGATTCAATGGTCAAAACAGGAGTGGTAGGTTGCTTCTTGCGAGTGGCCTTTGCGGTTTTGGCTGAAGGCTCCTCAGCAGGTGTGCCATCCTCAGCAGGTGATTCGCCTTTACCTATTTTCGCTCCACCAGCCTTCCGGGAAGCTTTTGATTGCGGCTTCGGAGCTTCTGGTTCATCCGGAGCAGGAGCAGCAGGGGCCTCTCCGGATTCGGGCATAACCGGTGAAGATGGCTCTTCAGGTGTTCCCGGCTCAGTTGAGGCAGAAGCAGGGGCTTCGCTCATACCTTCCTTTTTCTCCGGATCCACCTGAGTCTCATTTGCAGCATCCACCGCAGCAGCATCGGCCTGTGAAGATGCTGTCTCCGCGGTATCGTCCTTGAGTTGGGGCATTTCTGTGTTTCCTGCTGTAAAAATGTCGTTTTGTACCTCTTCAGTGAGCTTCTTTGTTCTTGCCATAATGATATCCTCCTTGTAATTTGATTTTATGATCAAGACATAATAGAGTCTTTATCAGTTTGGATTATTGTTTTGCCGGCTGTTGATGCGGGTGCCGGCTTGCACAGCTCTTCATCAATCCGAAGCTGGTCTGCCGATGGCTTCGGCCGTTTGCGGCCGGCTTTTGCAGGTGGTTTTCCCTGGTTTATAATTTGCGGCTCTTGCTCATCCATCCTGGAAATCCAGTCGGGGACATGATCGGATGCTTTGCTCGGCACCAGTTTTTTGGCTTCTGGGTGGAGGGTAAAATCGAATTTATCCACTTTTAGAACCTTTTGGCCTCTGAGGATTACCAGCGCCTTTTCCACCGGGAGCCTCAGTACCTCATCCATAGTCATCAGTTTCCTTTTCCCAATTGAGCTGGTTTCCCTATATTCCGGGGTGTAATCGGATACCCGCCAGGTCCCCAATTGCTTTGCTTTACTGCTGACCCCAATAGTCACTTCCCCCGTCCGGTCGCTAATGAATTTTGCGGTTATTTCGTCGGTGCATCCTAAAAAGAGCTGCACATCGCAACTGCCGATAATTTCCTGCCATTGGTTGAGCGGGTAGCGATTCTGCATTTGAGCCAGATTTTGGAAAATAACGCTCATGCTGATATTCCGGCTTCGAATGGTACTGATTTTTTTTGTCAGATCAGGCACTACCCCTATGTTGGCAAGCTCATCAGCCAGGATGTGAACCGGAACTGGGAGCTTTCCCGCTTTTCCATGCTTATCCGCATAACGGACCAGCTTGATGAAGAGAAATGACAGGAAGAGCGACGACAGGAAATCAAAAGTGGAGTCCTGGTCGCTGGTAATGCAGAAATATGCGCATTTTTGCCGGCCCGGCAGCTCCAGGTCAATTTCATCAAAGGTTGTAACCATGCGGATGAGCTTATTTTGGAAAACCTGTAGCCTGGCCCCAAGCCCTACTATGATCCCTCCCCGGACCGTATCAGAGGATTGCCTAAAAATCATGTACGGAGCTTTTGCCGGATGAGAAATGGGAAGTGTATCAAAAAGGTGGTTGAGTTCCTGCTCGGAATTGAGCGTTAATAGTTTGTACACTTGCCCGATGTTTTTGCCCTCTGGCGGATAGCCCTGCTCCACATAAAGGGCAAGGGCTTTAAGCAAATTCATTTCGGCACTGTCCCAAAAATGGTCGCCTTTGATAGAACCGGTATTTTTTATAATCACATCCGCGAAGATTTGAGCCATCAGCTCCTGGCCTTCAATTTCCGACAGGCAGTTCCACGAATCTGAATTTTCGGGATTGACCAGGTTGAATACCTTGACGATATAGCCGTTGGCCCTGAGATACGCACTCATATCCTCGAACAGTTCGGATTTCGGATCGGTTATGATAAGGGATTCCCCGCGCTGAACGCACTGGAATACCATGTTGCGGGCAAAGGCCCTGGACTTCATGGATCCACTCGCGCCATATACGGCAATATTACGGTTCATCCGGCTCTCTAATGGAACGCATACGGCCTTCCCATCGAGCTGTCCCAGTATGGTTCCGCGATTCCGCCTGACATTTGATGTCAGATCCAGTACCTTCACCAGTTCCTCTTCGGTCATGAATCCGGCAGTACCGTAAGTTCCTTTTCGGGAATAGGTGAGATTGCGTTCCCGGTCATACTCTCCGTTATCTCCAAAGCCCAGCTTCATCACCAGCAGGAAGAGCAGCGCAAATAGGCCAACACAAACGAAAATCCCATACAGGCCGTATGGGAAACTGAAAACTGCGTTGAAGCATTCGATTGGAGATGAGGAGGGAAATACCGGGGCTGTTCCGTCACCGGCGAAACCTCCGGTTTGCTGCCATGACCTGTAATTGGATATGAACTGGGCGATATATCCTCCTCCGTAAAGCAGCAGCAGGAGGATGGGCGGAACGAACAGCAGCAGATTCCATAGCTTTTTGGTCTTCATGGGAAAAACCTCCTTTCAAATTTGATAAGATCAATGGTCTGGATGCTGACAAGTCCGCTGCAGTATTTCGCCAGTGCTTCCTTCTGGAAATCAAAGCAGATGAGGGTTCCCGCCTTGTTTTGAAGATTGAGCGCGGAATTGAATCTGGAAATGCGGGGCATGTCAAAACTGTATCCAAACAGTACCGGATTCCCGGATTCGTCAATACCGTCATTCTCTATCAGCAGCTTGCGATTCGGCGGAGACAGGTTCCCGGACAGAAGCTCCTCCAGTTCATATCTTTTTTCGCTGTCACACAGGAGCTTCAGCAGCAGCTCTCCATTTTTGTCACTTGTGAGAAATACAAAGCTGTCGAAGTTTCCGTCAAGAACAAAATAGCTTCGCTTGTATCCTCCGGTGCTGGTGAGGAGCTGGTAGGCCATTTCCATGTTGCTGCCGAATATCATTCCCTTTACGCTTTCGGCCGCATACTGGTGAGGAAGGCGCTCCTGACAGAGGTAGTATTTCATCAAGGCCTTTGTCCTCATCTCGGATTTGTAGTCCCATTTCATCAGGGCGCCGTCAGTGTTATACACGATGTAAACCTCCTCCGGGGTCAACAGGATTCCCACACTGCGGGCATTCTGGATTTTCAGGGCATCCTGCCCGATGTCTTTGAATTCCCGCGAGTTGTAAAATGCAGGAGAAGTGACTGCGGGCGACTGTGTGGCGGCTGCGCTTTCCTCTGCGGGGCGGAAGATATCCGGCTTTTCATCACGGTAGATCTGTACGCCTGCGTTGTGCATGGTCAGATAAACCTCTGAAATACGGTGCAATCTCAGCCTGCGTGTAATTTCGCTTTTGAGCAGGTTTGTTTCAACGTTTCCTTCAAGAAAAAAAGAGAACCTGTCATAGTTCTCTTCAAGCAGCATTTTCTTTGCAGTTGTGGTCAATCTGTATCCGCGAAGTTTATTCTTGTAATGGGTCCGTATCAGTTTTTCTCCTTTTAAGCCTGTGATGAGTTTTTCTTTGTAGGTGTTTGCTCCTGTAAGTCTGTGAAGTGCGCCTGCTGGGAACTCTCCGGATATGGCAATCAGTTCTAACAGCTGGTGTGCCTGTGTACTTTTTTCCAACAGTTTAGTCCACCTCCTCTCAATAAAAAATTACCATAGGGGCAAGTAACTCCGGTAATTTCGCCCCCGGCAAAATTTTATAAAAGCCGGATGTATGAAGTTTTTTTGAGCGTTTTTTCACTGTCGGAAATTTTAAGCTCCGGCAGCTTAAAAATCCGACATAGTTTTGATGCTGTTTTGGTGCATCGCCAGCCACTTTGGAAACAGACTTTTATCCATGATGAAGATCCGGGTACAGTCTTCGTCGCCCAGCTCCGTCGTGTTGTATGCATCGCAAAGCAGACCGCTATCATCCAGCATGATGAAGGTGGCTATGACATCCAGAATCTGTTTAAGTTCAATATTGTCATAGTCCCGAATCCGCCTTGTAGGTAATTCCCTGGAATAGACATGAGAAAAGCAGACGATGCACTCGCGGTACTTCTGAATCTGATTGGTATCGGCGTATTGGCTGAAGGCAAAATAAAAAGGATCTATCAGGAATTCCGTATTTCGCTGCTGCTTTCTTTTGGGAAGGAGACTGGGCAGTGTTATCTGCATGATCCCTTCCCTGTTTTCAATGCGAATACCCTGCTGTTGGGCTACATCTTTCATAAAATCAGCTTTCCTGACACTGGTGGAGGAATAGATTAAATGCCGGAGACGGCATGCAATACGTTCTCCACGAATAGCCGCATCCATGGACAACACCTCATAATTATCCGGGTATCTCTGAATATCGGTCATTTCCAGAGCATATAAGGCGTTGGTCAGACGGCTGATGTCACCGAGTATATCGGTAATACGTTTTGACAAGATTTGTCTGTCCATAAACTTCCTCTTTTCTCACTCAAGTTTATAATAATTCACCTTGCCTTCTGCAGAAACGATGCAAAAAGCTATTGTCCCTTGAATATTGATGTTGGGTATCTGGTCCGGATGGTCCACAATGATGAGCCGCCTGGGAGGGTCTTCCTCTTTTGCAGCCATGGCATGGTTGAGCATAATTTCCTGGCCGTGGGCGACATGGACGATTTCATAAAACTCATCCTGTGAAAAGAAACTGATCAACACCGGAAAATCGCTTGCGGTGTGATACTCCGTCTTATCTATGAAATCAAGCAATACCCAAAAGGCTGTAATCATGCTGATGTTGGGGCGCTCATCATATTCTTCGCCGGCAGAAATGCGATCCGTACCTGGGCTGTAAACCATGCGTTTTTGTTTTATCAGCTGCGTCAAAAGGTTTTTGATGCTTTCTTCCTTGCCGGGGAACAGGCGATATACCTGCTCGCTGGTTAAGGATTTATATAAGGAAATGGTGCGAATAAGTTCTGCTGCTTCTTTTGCGTACAGGGAGTCTCGCATTTTCACTGTCGTATCACCTCCTCGTTACACGTATTAAATCCGTAATAAAGACGTATTATCCTGCCAATGCGTATTACGGACGTTTTAAATCAGTATTGGCTTCCTTGCTCTTTTTCCTGGCGTTGCCGGTTAATCAGTTCCTGCAGTTCGCGGCGGTCGGTTGTAATGAGGTCTTTCTCCAAGGCACTTGCTTTAAATTCGACGGTTATATTATTGTTATTGGTGGATATGAGACCGTTACCGCGCTCGAAATGGGTAATGGCCATGATCTCAGCTTCCGACAAATGCAGGATGGATTGTACGCGCTGAGCTTCTTCATCCTCCAGATTCAAGACGATTTTGGTTTTGGAGTTATTAATAATGCCTTTTCCATATTTGCCCTCCTCAAGCGAAAAGAAGTCATTGAGATCCTGGGTGGCACAAACGGCGCTTCCGCCATAACCACGAATAACTTTAAAAACTTCCAGGACAAATTCTGCTGCCAGCTTATTTGACGCGCTTCCAATTAACTTCCAGAGTTCATCTAAGAAGACCGCTTTTTCTACTGTGCGGTCTTCTTTTGCTTTGTCCCACACAAAATCTAAGGCTACAAACATTCCGATGGTCAGCAGATCGCCAGTCAGTTCGGAGATGTCCAATACCACATATTTATTGCTCAAGTTTACATTGGTGCGCTGGTTAAAGGTACTCGCAGAGCCATGCACAAGACGGTTCAAAATATTTGCAAGGCGTCTTGTTTCAGGACTTGTTTTAAGGATTTCATGCAGATCGCCTAAAATGGGCATCTCCCGGTAATGCCCCGGATTTTCAGGATCCTCCAGGCTCGCGTTATGGTGGGTGATGCCTTTAAGGGCATAGGTTTTTATCAGCGCATCGTCAAGGAGCTGCCGCTCTTCATGATTCATGTCAGGAATCAGTAAACTAAAGAATATATGCAGCCGCTGGATTTTCGCAGCCAGCTCCGATTTGTCCACCGCAGCCCCATCCAGCAGCTCGCTTGTGGTTCTGTCCACACGGCGGATCTCCATAATATTTATGCAATTTTTTGAAGCAGGTGAGATTTGAATGAATTCTCCACCGATATTGGCACAGGCTCGGTAGAATTCATGCCCTTTTAACGGAGCGATGATGAATACCTGGATATTTTTTCGACGCATGCGCAGTGCCATAAGCTGCAGAGTAAACGTCTTGCCGGCGCCGCTGGTGCCCAGGATGGATATGTTGGCATTCTTATAAATTTTGCTGTTGAAAATATCCACAATAATCAATGAATAGTTATGTTTGTTGACACCAAGGAGTATACCGTTGTCATCACACATCTCATATGAAGTAAAGGGATAACAAGCCGCGGCGCCCATGGTCAGGACATTCCGTTTGGAACGTTCAAACAAACTTTTTTCCAGTGACGCCAGAGGCAGTGCCGATAAAAATGCCTGCTCCTCACGAAATGCACAGGAGCAGACATCCATATCCTGCGATAGTAAAAGCTTTTTCATTTCATTTGTGCGCCACTCCAACTCGGAAAGGCTGTCGGCAGTGATAGTCACGAGGATGTTCATGTAATAAAAATCCTCATTATTCATGAGGCCTTCTTTAAGGAAGTACCCGCTGCGGATGGCACTGTCAAGATCATCGAAATCTGAATTGGTATCGGACGCATCTTTGATTTTAGACCGGTTAATCCGGAGCTGCTGTCCAAGCTTTTGCATTATCCGCTCTTTGCGCTGCTTATGTAAAAAGATATCAAGGTCAATACCCTCCCCGGCATTGACCATCAAAGACAGCCAGCCTGCGCATACCTGGGATTTATAACCATGGGAGGGCACCAGCAGATATGAAGAATATACTCCATCTGCCTTGATGTACCACCCATGGGTAAAATCAATACTTTCCGGTGCGAAAAATTCTGTGACCGGGATACTGTCTATCTCTTCAGCATTGCCGTTTGCCATGTACTTGCCGATAACCTCGTTTATCCGGACAGACAGAGGCTTTTCGCTGCTGCTTCTACGGTTTAAAAGATTGTATAAAACGTCTGTTGTAAATTCGTCGTCATTATCATAGGCAACAACTTCATTACCACATTGCAAAAAGAATGTTTTTGCGGTCCGGGCTGCGGTTTGAAGAGAGGAGATGACATCGGCTTCATCATTGCTCCTTCGGCCGCCGTCATAGGGTTCGTATTCAAAGATGATGAAAAAGCGCCGGGTAATGGCTTCCTTTGAGCCGATCTGGCGGACCAGCTTTGCATAGTCTTTCTGAAGGAGTCTGCATTTTTCATCTGTCTCTTTTTCCAGCTCACGGTTCACCGTCTCCAGGTGGCGGTTTATATCAGCCTTCTTTGTTAATACCTTGAGCTGGATTTTTACCGGGCTGATCTTCAGATAACTGATAAAGGAATAGATGATATTTCGCTGCTCCCTTGCGCTGCGGAGCAAAAAGTTAATCGGAATGACCTCAATGACCTTGACATACCGGTGATCCCTGGTATAGATAATGCCATTCTCAATTTTTTGTATGGGCAGATACTCCGCAACAGCATTTTGGTATTTGGGTTTTATGACGGCGGGTTTTTGCTCCTCCGTTTTTATTGAGGCCCTTTTTTTCTTTTTTCCCCTGGAACTTTTGTTATCAAACTCTTCTGCAAAATCATTTTCCCGTTTTTGAATACTCTTTTCCTGTTTCCTGCGCTGCCTTGTGGTCGTTTTTTTTACCGGTTTATCTGTTTCATCCGGATTGCCCACCACACGGCGCTTCTTTAAATACATAAAAAATTTAAAAATAAAAGAAGAAAGGCTCTCGCCGGAAATACCAATGAGAGCCACCAGAGCAGCAGGCAGTGAAGTGAAACAAAGTATGATAATCCGGGTTGTCAGAGGCAGCGGGAGCTTAAACACCGGGATTCCAACTGCCAAAGCAAGGATGCCGGCCTCAATGGCATTTCGCACCTTCAGCATCCCGCCAAGGATTGTTCCGGTTTCTATAAAGTTGGGCGGGATAATATAGATGTCGTTCTCATCCTGTTTTTTCGGCATAATGCACCTCCGTTCTTTTTAGTTGATATAATTGCGGGGGTTTTTCGGAGTTCCGTCGATCTCGACTGTCAGGTGAAGATGTGGTCCGGTGGAACGACCGGTCTTCCCAACCAGGGCGATGGCCTCTCCCTTTGTAACTTCCTGCCCCTTTTTTACAAGGATTTTGCTGCAATGGCCATAAAGGGTGGTTTCGCCGTTCCCATGGTCTATTTTCAAATGATAGCCATACCCCGTATTGGAATAAGTAACAGAGGTGACGATGCCGCCTTTAACCGCGTTAATCGGGGTGCCTATGGAATAACCGATGTCTATGCCGTCATGGAAGTCGTCTGCTTTGCCTGTAAGCGGATCGACGCGGGTTCCAAATTCTGAGGTCACTGCCACCCTCCAGTTTTTGCCGACGAAGGGCGATCCCCATCCGTCAGAACCTCCATAAGCAGGATAAATATAATAGCTTAGCACATCGGACACATAACGGGGATTTCCATAATTGGTCCAGCCAAGCTCAGCTTTTTTCTTGTTGGAAAACTCTATGGCGTTTGCTTGCGAGTATCCCCCATATTTGTCAAGTGCCCAGCCTATGTATCCTGAACCATAGTTGTATCCCTGAAGGGCCAGGCTCAGCTTGCCGCTCTCAGATGGTGATTTGCAACCTGCTGCAGCGAGGCAGTCGGTAAAATATTGAATTCCAATGTCGATGGAGTATTCAGGGTCCTGGATGCTGTTCGGGCTATTTGGATACCTGGTATTCCGTGGGCATTCGCTGCTCTGCATCACATCCAGTCCGCGGGCGCCGCTTTCTGCCTGCATGATGGCCCGGATGACATCAATGAAACCGCTGATCCCGTGCTGTTCGGCATATTGAATCATCAAGGAGTCATATTGCCGCACTTCATTGCTGATTTCTCTTCCACCGGCCCTTTGGTAGCTGGAGCCGTAGAGATGCAGCATGAGATTTTGTGCATAGTTGTTTGCCAAGCTTCTTTTTTCATCGCTCAGCCGAAAAACATTGGCTGCGAAATAATCGTCCCCCGAATAGGTTACTGTGTAGTGCCAGGTGGTAATGGTCTTATTTGTAGCCTCATCCGTGCTGGTGCTTGACGATTTTGTATAGGAAAAGAGATTGGCTTTTTCTCTTGAAACCCTATTGGTCAAATCAGCAACATTGATCTCTTCATATTTTTCTTTCGATGCACTGTATTGAGATAGTATCAATGCGCTGTCAAAGGGAATACCATCCGTAAAAGCGTCTATTACAATGCCGCGCTCATTTTCGCCCAGGGAGTCAATTTCATCATGGATTTTTTCGACCACCTGATCGTGACTTTGCTGCAGAATTACCCAGACCGCAAGTTCAGCCTCTTTCATGTTCTGCATGATTACAGCATCATTATTCATTACGGGAACTTCAGGGGTGTCCGACAGGTTGCCAAACAGGATGGAGGGAAGCATCAGTAAAAAAAGAACGGGTAACAGCATAATGAATGCCGCTGCCAAGATTACTTTAACCACAGTATGCCGATTGGACCATAATGCGCCTGCTACAGCTCCATAGGGACCACCGGCCGCCGCTCCTTTTGCAATCCCAGCAATGGCTTTACCTGTCTTTATGGCTCCACGAACCGAATTCGCTGCATTGGCGCTTTTCGCGATTGCTTCAGAGGCACTGTTCCTATTTTCTTCAGCCATCACATCACACCCGGTCCTTTCTGCGGGGAACAGGAGGGAGCTTTTGCACAATTTTTTCATTGTAAGCAATCTTGCCGGTATCGGTCATGTACGGTGTCTTTTCTACCGCATCCGTTGCGTATTGCTTATACCATTTCGACCCGTCAACCGCCTTTGTCGTGTTGTAATCTCCTTCAGGGACCATATACTGATCTGCATTGTACATGCCGAATTCAATTCCATTCGGATTTTCTGTAGAGGTTTCAGTCCCCATGATACGGCCCCCACCGATTTCCACACCGGAAAAAGAGGGAGCATCGGTTTTTTCTGTCATGCCCATATATGAAGTAAGTGCTTTAGAAGCATTTTCACCTTTGATAGCGCCGGTAGCGGAAAGGTTTCCTTTTGCGACTGCACCAATGATGTTGTTGGCAAACTCTCCGCCTTTTTCCATGGAGGATTGGAACATTTTTGCACTGATTCCGCCAATGCCGCCACCCCCTTGACCGGTTGCGTGCTGCATGGCACTTTTGCTAAACTGGCGGCCAACCGCACCGGCCAGCCCGCCAGACATAAAGTTTGCTGCTCCGGCTGCGGCACCAGCAGCACCACCGGCAGAATTACCGGAGGAACCGCCTTTACCTCTGAAAGAACCACCGGATACGTGACTCCTCACTTCGGATACACCTCTGGCTGCAATCATGGCTTCCGCGAGCATGCTTCCTCCAGTATGCCCGACATTAATACCAAGGGAGGACATAAAACTGTCAATTTTCTGCGATACTTTAAGAAAGGCCATCGCGCAAAGAAACCATATGAAAACATTTCCTGCTACAGCTTCTTTCCCATGGCTATTAACCTGAGTCTGCACTTCGCTTTCAGTAATGGCGTAAACAGGGGAGGAGATGGTGCTTAGCAGCATAGCCATCAAAAATATAGAAACCAGAATTTTCATGGGTGTTTTTATTGACTTCAGGGTAAAAAAATGTCCGCTTGCATTATTGCAAATCGGACTATTTTCATTTCTTCGATTATTCAGTTGCTGAGATTTTGCTGGTTTGAGAAACATGAATCGTGCCTCCTTTACAATGAAAGTGGGTTGGCGATAAAATTGCCGACCATGCTGGTAAACAGCCTTAAACACCATGCATTCATAATCAGTAAAAAAACTTGACCGCCGAACATCCGGCACCAGCTTTTGAAGATGTTTGAGGTGGTTTGAGAGGCCCCCATCGAAAAAGCGACCGGTGCTGTATATACAAGCACACCTAATAAAATATATCTTTCAGCAGCTTCGAAGAGGAGCTTGATATAGTTCCAGGCCAACATCAGCACCAAAATCAAAGCGATGATTGCCACGGAACCATTGGCGCATATGCCGAGAATAACCATGATAACTGAATTGAAATTTGCGAAACTGATCGGCGGCAGCTCTGATGTCAGGATCCAGTTGTATGGAGTACCGCCGATCTTCAGTACAATATCGACAATCTGGTCTGCGTAATAGGCCAGCACGATAAATAAAACGGAGCGTATGCTGAGCTTGACTGGATCTTCGGCCTCTATACCAGCCGCCAGACCGAAGTTTTTGAACAATTGCCAGACCCAATTTAGCAGTATAATGCCGATTCCCAATGCAACAAATATATGATAGAGAGTTTCCGCTGCAGGGAAATACCGGTTAAATGTGGCCATATCACATCCCAAAGCACCCAGCACGGACGTTGTGATCATGTCCAGCATATTCATCACCTGTTCGGCTATCCATGAAACGATGCCGTCTAAAATACCCATATAGTATCCACTTCCTTTCCACTTGACGTATTACGGCAGGGAGAGAGCTATCGCTTTACGCCATATTTTATCCGTTCCATTTTCCATCGGCAAAGAAGGGGGTGATATAGGCCATTATAAATCCCAAACCGTTTAAAATTGCCCATGTGATAATAATCCTTTTGAGCCATGCCCTTGATTCATCAACGGTTTTTCCAGACTTTGAAAAATTCATAAGGAGCAGGGCGACCGATGCAGTGACGATAGCAGCAATTGTAGAAATCAAGACGATTTGATTGTAAACATCCTTCATTATTTCTTTGGCCTTGGTCCACATGTCAGTTGCAGCATATGCCTGTACTGTGAACATAGCGACCATGGACATCACAAGAAACACGGTGTAGAGGAGTTTCCCGTAGTTTATAGTCCGTTTCGGTTTTGACTGTAGGGTTATCATTTTCCTTTTCAAGCTGGTTACCTCCTAAAAATTATTTTGTTTCTCTCCGGACATAAAAAGCGCCCAGACAAACATGCTGAGCGCTTCGTCTTTGCGGCAGTGTACTGCCGGAAAATAAAAAACACCTTATCGAAAAGGTGCTGTTCATTTCCCATATTTGGTTTTGTTCATAGCTTTAAGCATGATCATTGTATCATACCCATATTTACCTGTAAATCGCAAAACCGTGCCAATAAAAATTCTTTTCATGCCAGTTTTGTGCCAGCTTATTCTTCGGGGAAAAATCTCTCCAAAGTCTCCATACACTCACTATTTGATAAATGATCATTCCATAACCCAACTTGTTTATCGTGCATTATATAAGAGATTGGTAATAAATCCGACATATCAATACCCATTATATGGATAAATTGAGGTAGATTGCTTATTATGCCAGCTTGTTTCCTTATATAATATGATCCAAACAACTGAAAATGATTAAAGGCAGGTACATAAAAATCGCAAAGATTACATTGGTACATAGCATAGGCGAGATACCAGTTTAATATTATATGTTTTTTCAAAGTCAAACTTTTCATAGACTCGATTTATAGATCTGATTCTTTGTCGAGACAAATTAATTGGAGACTTTCCTATGTAATACTGATATTTCATCACAAGTTGTTCCCAATCCCTAATATCTATCTTATGATTTGCTTTGCTGTAGGCATATTCAAACGCTTCATGGCTGAATTCTCGACATTGTTCGATTAATTCTATTTGTTCTTTTACAGAATCCAATCCTTCATGCGGATATATTTTTTTGCCACAATCCATCTTTTTGTATATAAGATTGCAAAGTTTTTCCCTATGCTTGAATTTATACATTTCAAAACTTGAGTCGTTTTGTAAGTCCATTTGCTCATTCATTAGCATGGCATAGCCTGTTTGCATATGGCTCCTCATAAATGGTTGGAAACCAATTGGTAATATTTTGCCTTCCAAAGTTGAATCACAACCAAGGAACAAATCTGACAATTCAGTATTTTTTTTGAATATGATACCATATTGTGTATTTTCATTTTTATTAAAATCTGACTCTGATAGTGGGAGCCATGCGTTGTTATGCTTATTATATTTGCAACAGGCAAAAAACAAAGCCACTTCAAAGTCATTAGTAATATCCAACCACTGGGTTTGCAGGCCGTAGTGTTGAGCAAGCTGCTCTGATAGAATACTAACACCTTTTTTCCATATATCAGTGGTGTGTTGAAATATGAACAGCAAAGAATGAAATTCAGCTATTTTCATATCGGCAATAAAACGTTCTACAGTTCTTTCTTCTTCATTTTCAATATTCTTTATAGATCTGCAGAGTGATGGTGAGGTAGTGGGATATAACTGGTTTTCACCGCGATAATAGAAATTTCTTTTTGCTTGACGCACTACTGTTCCATGTGGATAGGTCGTTACAAACCCGTCAATGTACATATCAGACATAACTTCTTTGTAAAAATTTAAACGAAAATCTCCTTCAGCGTAAGGATCTTTTCCTGATCTACGGTTTATTTTTATATTCTCAGCAAAAATGCTATCCGCTTCGTTTTGCTTTAATAATTCATAGATATCAGATTCATTTAGTTCTCGAATGCTTTTAATATCTTTCAATCCTGATGCACACCCTCTACATTTTCCCCAAAATATTTTAATTCCAACTGCGTGTTATAGTCATAATGTATAATAATACCAATAAAATAGTACCATATTTTTCATTAAGCATCAATCGACAATAAAAGTTCTTTTCATACCAATTTTGCGCCAGTACTCACTCTTCGGGGAAAAATCTCTCCAAAATCTCCATACAGGCCTTCGAAGAATACCCCCAAAGTACCGAGCTAAGAGCCTCTATGGCATCTTGACGCCTGCGGTAATAGGTGCGGAAGGATATATTCCGTATGTACGGACGAAGCTTTTCTATCACCTCCTCAGCATTACGGAGCTGCTGGGGAGAGAGGAATGAATAATACAAGATCCAGTAATAGGATTCTCCATATTTATGCTTTGTACGTAACAGCTCTACGGCATTTTCTAAAAGCTTCAGCATTTTATGACTGCGCTCAATACATTTTGCATGGTGCTCGATATCGGTTCCTGATAAGTCGGCACCAGCAAGATAAACAGAGTCCAAAAAGTCTTCGATGTCGTTACCGTATTCAATTTGAAAATTATTTCGCACTTGCTGGACCGACAATTCCAGGCTCCAGACTACATCGCGGTAATTTTTGAGCAGCTTCCAGGTGTTGTGAAACAACGGGCTTTCTGTTACGTCCTTTGGATCTTTTTTCCCATTAATGGTCGGTGCTATATCTTTCATGGCGTTTCCTCCTCACTTTTAACATTTCGCTGGAGTAAAACCAGCCTCAGTTCAAACCGATACCGCAGGCCGGTTTCCTCACACTCAATAGATAACTCATAATTAAATACTTTACTCTTGCAGTCGTCGGATAACCTATATAACTTATATTTTGATTTGGGGCATTCGCAGCAAGGAAGCCCTTGTACCGACAGGATTTTTGCCACTTTCCCGATGATGGCTTTTATATTCGGTTTTGAAACGCTACTTTCATCATCCGGCACGCACAGTTGCTCTTCGGTAATACCGGTTTCCTTTTCCATAGAGTTTGAATCCGAAATAGAAATACGAATGTTTAACGCCATCGCAACCTCCTCTTTGTCAATCATGACGTCGCTTATGCTGAACATGGTTGACAAATAGTTATTGAGATAAATGACGCTGCCATGCCTTCCTGGAAAAGGTATCAGGGTCAAGTAGCCCATATCCGCCAGCTTTTTCAATATCCGCCCCACAGTTGATTTGGAATTGCCCCAGCGTCCAGACAACTCCGCATAGGATACGATAGGACTGCCGGTAGAGTTCCGGAAATAAACCACGGGTCCAATATCAGAGCCTTGCACCTGGGTGTCATTGTAAATGGCATTCATCCATAAATCTAAGATAATATCCATCTCAGAGCATTTTTCCAGGCTGATCAGCTCATGGACCTCCGATACCGGAAAAAAGAAAAAGCCTGTGTCCTTCTGGCATGGTGCATTATAATCCAGGACAACATTGTTTTTCTTCCAACTTGTAATCTTGAATTTGACCAGCTTCCCCCGGCCTAATTTGGAATAGGAGATATAGTGCTGATTTTGAAGATACTCTAATATCGAAAGAGCCTGGTACTGATACTTTGTGCGAAACCATGACATGATATCTGAAATGCGGCATACCCATTCGCCAGGGTATATGGTATAGGTTATACCTTCAAGGCGACGATATGAGGTTCTGAAATTTGCGAATGAGCAAAGCACTATATAATAAAAAAAATAGGAGCACCCGCTCAGGCGAATGCTCCTATCTTCCATAAGGTGTCTTATAAACTGCCGGTAAATCCGACATCGTGGATAATCCACGATTTGCTTGATTTCCAATTGATATTCTGCCATAATAGTCCTCCCTTAAAAATTATTTTATAACTCGTTCTGAAAACGCTTCATATCAGCTATATGCGTCCGGGATTTCCTTATTATCCGTCGATAATAAGGCCCACAAACAAAATCTATCAGATACTTTTTGGGGATCAAAAACGGCTTTCCTCTGTTGTAGCCTTTCAGATGTCCGTTATGCATCCACTCAACAACTATTGACTTCACATATCCAGTCATCTTAGCCACATCTTTAACATACAATCTATCTGGGAAGTCCTTATACTTTTGCTCATAGAATTGTCTCATTTTTATGATATAAGGATTTTCGGAATCCTGTAGGCAGTTTTTTTCGTAAAAATATCCTAAAAGATCATCAAGTAAAATTTGATGAAAATGTAGCAATCTATCTACAGCTTTTGTGAAAGGTAGTTCTCCATCTTTTTCCCATTTACGGATGGTTTGAACATCCACATTGCAAATTTTCGCTGCCTCTTGCTGCGTTACAAAGAGCGGGTATTGCTCATAGACTTCCGGGAAGATTTCACGCAGCATTCCGCTGCGCCCAACTTTATTATTAAAACTATCCATAACAAGCTCAACTCTCAAAAAAATTTGTCAATGGTAGATGAGGGAACTTGACGGAAGTTTCTTTCCTGTTTCTTTCCTAACGCCAAAATTGGTGGCAAAAATCACTCTCTGCAGAGAACCTTGATACCATCGCAATTTTGGACTTTTTCGGCGTGAAAACACCGATTTTACAAGGGTTTTCGCTTACTCTATCTTCTGTTTGTTACCTCAAAATTCTCACTTCTTCCATAAACTTAACCGCACTCGAAATCATGCAGGGTGTCAAAGCCCTCGAGGGTTCGAATCCCTCCCTCTCCGCCAGATAAAAAATCAAACCGCTGAAAGCGGTTTTATTTTTTATCTGCAGAGGGGATGGTGAGA